>ERZ1026866.721-NODE-721-length-19022-cov-37.325935_pt1 | contig 19022 bp, 16 predicted proteins | sample MGYA00380163_ERZ1026866 | MGnify/ENA primary metagenome ERZ1026866 (study PRJEB33269, sample SAMEA4719799) | human gut metagenome | biome: human-associated habitat; feature: organic feature; material: feces | place: Cameroon | collected 2013-10 ...
TTTTTGTAGCATAATCTTGTATTCCGTTAGAACGTCCCTCTTCCGATAATGAACCAAATGTTAACAATACTTAATTTATTTAAAAGAACTTTATAAATATTAACATAGTTTTATTTCAAGTCAATAAAAATATATTATACTTTTTTCAATAAACCACCATAAAGAACTCCATCATAATAGAAATACATATTTATTTCTTTAGCAAAAAGAAATTGTAATGTTACTTCAGAAGATTTAGATGTATCTGGATGAAAAGAATCTTTGAATATACCTGTAACTGTTAATTCTAATTCTTTACTATTAATTTTATCAGATGCATCTATATTACTCATAATTGTTCTTATCTTTGTTGAATTAATTGTAAGAATAATATTTAAATTACCTTCTTCAGCAATATTTAACTCCAAATCACAAGTAGGATAATTATGATCTTTCCCAATATATTTTCCAGCTCTTTCTTTGAGAGTTAATTCTGAATTATCTTTTTCTATATTATTATTGTTTTTATCTGTATATGGGCTTGTGCATGATAAAAATATAAAAAATATAAAATATAAAAAATTGCATTTTCTCATAAAATAAACTCCAAGAATAAAAAACTTTTTATATTTTAATTATAATTTCATGAAATAGCAACCGATAATAATTATATCTAAAAAAACAACTCTATTCTTTTTCAAAAGTCAAGCAAATTTTTTAGAATAAAAATGGAGTTGTTTTTTATGCTTAATGCTGAAAAATATAATCTTTATGATTATTCCAAAGATGTTAATTTTATTATTCAATTTGCTGATTATCTTTCTATAGATAAAAGCCCAACAACTGTAAAAACATATAAAAATAATATTATATATTTTTTTAAATTCATAATTAAAAAAGATAATAATTATTCTATTTTCTCTGAAAAGGATTATCCCTATATTTGCGATACTGAAGTTTTATATAAAAAGATAAATAAAGAATTATTAGAAAAATATATATCATATCAAAAAGAACTTCAATTATCATCTGATATTATTAACTGCAGAATAAATGTTCTCAAAAGCTATTTAAAGTTTTTGCATAAGAAAAAAATAATAGAAGCTAAAATATTAATAGAGACTTTTGATGATATAAAAAGACCAAAACCGATAATAAAAGAACAGTTAGTAATAAAAGCAAATCAAACTTTAGATATCATAAAAAAAATAGAAAAAACTTCAAAAGACAGTTTTATAAATCAAAGAAATATTTTAATGATGCTTCTAATGTCAAACACAGGCATTCGCAGAAAAGAAACTGCAGGTATAGATATTAGAAATATTAATCTTGAAAATAAAACTATAACTATTTATAAAACTAAAGGAAGTAAACCGCGTATAGTTGTTTTTTCTGATATGATTAAAGATATATTAATTAATTATATAAAAGAACGTGATGAGATATTAAGAAAAAATAAAATTAAAGAACAAAATAATCTTTTTATAAAAAACAACGGCAAAGATTTAGCAATAGAAACTATTACTATGATTATGAGAGTAATATCAAAAAAGAATAAAGTAAAAGTAACATGCCATTCTTTTAGGAGAGGGTTTGCAACTGATATGGCAGAATGTGGAACAGAAACTTATTTAATAAGCAAGATTATGGGGCATTCAAATATTAATACAACAACAAGCAGATATATTTATGTGCTTATGAATATGATAAAAAATGCAATGAATAATCACCCATTCAATAAAGTAAATGAAAATAAAATAAATAGAGATAATGAAATCAAAAATATAAAAAATGATTTTCAGGAAAATATCACAAATACGCTTAATACAATAGTACTTAAAATGAATGAGCTTAATAACAGGATTGATAAACTGAGCATAAAAAAAGGATAGCTATAATATTTATAAATATTAAGAGGTAGAAATAAAAGATTTTTGATTTAACTTTTTAATCATTGATTGGTGATTTTCTGTAAACTGCCATTTTACTAATTTTAAAGAATAGCAATTTGCAGTCGTAAACTGCCATTTTGCTAATTTTAAAGAATAGCAATTTACAGTCGTAAACTGTCATTTTGCTAATTTTAAAAAATAGCAATTTACGGTTATGATTTTTATAATAGTTTTATCTATAAAAGGCATTTTTATTCACTCATTTTTAATATTGCGATAACATAGTCAAAATTTGAGTTCTGATTTTTTATTAGAATGCCTTTATTTGAAGCGTAGAGGCTTATTTTGGGGTTTTTTTAGCTTTAGTATAGTTTTATATATACCTAAGCAAAAAACTTCAAAATTAAGGCTTTTTTAATAAATACTAAATAATTATATTTTTTAATTTTTTATTTTTAAATCTTTAAATTAAAAAGAAAGTTTAAAAGTAGTAGTAGTTAACTACTACTGCAAAAAACGTGCCAAAAATTATATTATAAAAAACTACTACTACAACTATTAATAATATTTTTTTTAATTATTTGTTGACTTTAAAATCATTTTTGTTTATATTAGTTAATGCGAATCAAATAAAAAAATGCATCAAAAACAAAAGCCTGAGAAACTTTTGTAAGCATTAAAGGGTAGAAAATGAAAGACGATAGAGATATAATACTATCTTCTAAAGAGTTGTATACTCAGAAGAAAATAAGATGTAATAGTTCTTTTAATTTAATAAGCTTGAAATGCGGTACAAGTGTGAAAAACTATCTCTCAAATAGTTTCTATCCTGCTTGTATTTTGATTCGCAATAAAAATAAAGCCTTGTACCGCTTTCTTATAGATTTAAAAAAATTCGTTAAACTTTTAAATTTATTAAAATTATTTTTTGTCTATTTGCGGGGACTAGCCCCCGCACCCCCAGTTCTTTTGTAGCCACAAAGAACCAAAAAGGCTGCATTTTTTAAGCAAAATATAAGTATTATATTTATATATATCCTAAGATATGAAGTTAAATATTTGCACTTTTTGCAACTTTGACGAAGTCCGCAAAGCGAAGGCAGGAAAAAGTTGAATAAAACAAACATTAATATAAAAAAATTATTTGTTTAAATTAAAATATTTGCAGGACTTTGCCCCGCACCCCACTTCTTTTATTGATATAAAAGAAGCAAAAGAACTATATTTTATGAAGTCCATGCAAAATGAATTATAAAAAGCTGATAATATATCTATAAAATGTAGAAATTTATAAAACATAATTAATTTCAATATTTTACAAAACTTTTATATAATAAAAAATCAACGATACATCTATAATTTATTATAAAATTCATCTTATAAAATGTTTATTTATTAAAATAAAGGTATATAATTATGAAATGTTGAAATTAAATTAAGGGCAAATATATGATATACAATATGTGGTATGGAGTGTTAGACTCTAAAGAAGTAAAGAAAAATAAACCTCTTTTCGCTAAAAGATTAAACAAAAATCTTGTATTTTGGAGAGATGAAAACAATAATATATGTTGTATAGAAGATAAATGCTGTCATAGAGGAGCTTCTCTTTCTCATGGAAAAGTATGCGGTAATAATATAGCATGCCCTTTTCATGGTTTTCAATTTAACAAAAACGGCAAAGTTGTAATGATTCCTGCTAATGGAAAAAATACTCAAGTTGATGAAAGATTTTTTGTTGAAAGCTATGAGGTGAGAGAGCTTTATGGTTTAATATGGTTATGGTATGGAGATAAAGATAAAATAAATGATAAAATAATGTTTCCTGATGATTTGAAAGATAAAAAGTTTTCTTACTCTACAATAAGAGATGAGTGGCATAATCATTATACAAGATGCATAGAAAATCAGCTTGATGTAGTTCATGTAGCCTTTGTTCATTATAATACAATAGGCAAAGGAAATAAAACTTTAGTAAATGGTCCATTAGTTGAACTAAATGAAGATACTAATACATTAAAGTTTTATGTAAATAATGTAATTGATAATGGACAAAAAGCATTAAGTGCATCAGAAATGAAAAAAGAAGATTTTAAATATTTTTTATATTTTTATTTTCCTAATATTTGGCAAAATTATATATTTGAAAAGATGAGAGTATTTGCAGCATTTGCTCCGGTTGATGATGAAAATACTGTTGTTTATATTAGATTTTATCAAAAAGTTGTAAATATACCAATAATAAAAAATATAGTAAACTTTATAGGTAAAAAATTCTCAGCTTATGTATTAAAACAAGATAAAGATGTTGTAAAAACTCAAAGCTCTAAAGAATCATATTTAGGAATGAAAGAAGAAAAACTAATACCAGGAGATATGCCTATAATAGCCTATAGAAGCCATAGAGATAAACTAAAAAAATTAAATAATAAATAAAAAAAGACTTGCAGATAATTTATAAAAAAATCCAACAAGTCTTTTATATATATTATAGAATCATATCAATTAGCTTTATTTTTTTTCTCTTTTTTGAACCTCTTATAATCTTTTACAAGTGAGGATACAAGCGGACTTAATGCTAATATACCAAGAAGGTTAGGTATTACCATAAGCCCATTAAAACAGTCAGCCAAAGACCATACCAAATCAACTTTAAGAGTAGAACCTATAAATATAAATACAACAACAACTAAAGCATATACTTTTGCAGCCTTCTGACCAAATAAATATTTAATATTCTGCTCGCCAAAGAAATACCAAGCAATAATTGTAGAGAATGCAAAGAATAGCAAACATAAAGCAATAAATATCACACCCACATGCCCAAATTTCATTTGAAAAGCACTCTGAGCCAAACCAATACCTTTTAAAGATTCAGATATTAAACTTGGAGATTCTAAATTATAAACCTGATTTTCTAATATTCCAGAAGTAAGTATTACTAATGCAGTTAATGTTAATACTATAAAAGTAAAGAATACTCCCATCATAGCAACAACACCCTGCTCGCAAGGATGATCAACTTTAGCAATAGCATGAGCATGAGGAGTAGAACCCATACCAGCCTCATTTGAGAATAATCCTCTAGCTATACCAAAACGCATAGCCTGCTGTATTCCTATTCCTAAAGAACCTCCAATTATAGCCTCTGGATTAAATGCTGATACAAATATCATATAAAAAGCATGAGGCACTTTTGTTATATTTAAAAGTATTAATATAATAGCACCAAGAAGATAAGATATAGCCATAATAGGAACTATCTTCTCTGTAAATGAAGCTATTCTCTTAACACCGCCTAAAAATATAAATCCAGAAATAATAGCTACTATCACTCCTACAACTTTGTTATTAACAGGAAAAGAATTAGAAAAGGCAGATGATATAGAATTAGACTGCACCATATTTCCCATTATTCCCAAAGCTAAAATAATAAGAACAGCAAACAAACCAGCTAAAAATTTGCCAAAAGCCCCTTTGTAAGCAGCCTGTATATAATAGGCAGGTCCTCCTATCACTTGACCATCTTTATAAGTTTTAAATTTCTGAGCTAATGTAGCTTCAGCAAATATTGTAGACATACCTAAAAAAGCAGATACCCACATCCAAAATATTGCCCCAGGTCCTCCAGAAACTAAAGCAGTAGCAGCCCCAGCCAAATTACCAGTACCAACCTGAGCAGCTATTGAAGTTGCTAAAGATTGGAAAGAACTCATACCATGCTCATCAGCAGCATTACCCTTTAAAGAAACAGAACCAAATGTTGACTTAAAGCTATCCTTAAACTCCCTTATCTGTATAAATCTTAATCGTATAGTAAAATAAAGCCCAGTACCGCATAAAAATATAAGTAATGTATAATCCCATAAAAATGAATTGATTCTTGAAACTAATTGTTCAATAAGATACATTATATCTCCTAATAATAAATGTAAAAATAATTACATTTATAAATAAATTAAAATACAAAAAATATTCTTAATAAATCTTTATAAATATTTTATCAAGAAAAATATATAAAAAATCATTTTATTATTTATTACTATAAATAATAAGAGTTATTTAGATGAAAAATGTCTGGAAAGTAATACTTGCCAGACATTTTATTAATAAATCAAATAATTATGTTTATTATTTTTTATTCAAATCATTATATTCTTTAAATAAAACACTAACAACACCACTCAAAGCTAAAAGACCTAAAAGGTTTGGTATAACCATTAAACCATTGAAAGTATCAGCTAAAGACCATACCAAGTCAACTTTTAAAGTAGAACCTAAAAGTACAAAGCCAACAACTAAAATAGCATAAATCTTAGCAGCTTTAACACCAAATAAATATTTAATGTTTTGTTCACCAAAGAAATACCAACCTACTATAGTAGTGAAAGCAAAGAAGAATAAACATACAGCAACAAATATAACACCAAAGAAACCAAAACCCATTCTGAAAGCTTCTTGAGGTAAACCAACACCTTTTAATGCTTCAGGTATAAGAGCAGCTGATTCTAAAGGATATATTTTAGTTTGTAATATGTCAGAAGTTAATATAACTAAAGCAGTTAAAGTAACAATAACAAATGTATCAAAGAATACACCTATCATAGCAACAACACCTTGTTCACAAGGGTGTTTAACTTTAGCTAAAGCGTGAGCATGAGGAGTAGAACCCATACCAGCTTCGTTAGAGAATAAACCACGAGCAACACCAAAACGCATAGCTTGTTGTATACCTATACCTAATCCACCACCTATAACAGCTTGAGGATTAAAAGCAGCAGTAAATATTAAAGCTATAGAACTAGGAAGGTTTTTAATATTCATTATTATAATGATTACAGAACCAATGATATAGAATAAAGCCATTATAGGTACTATTTTTTCTGTAAATGAAGCTATTCTTCTTAAACCGCCAATAAAGATGAAAGCAGATATTATAGCACAAACTATACCAACATATATAGGTTTAATTTGAGGGAAAGCATTAACAAAAGCACCAGATATAGAGTTTGATTGAACCATATTACCCATAAAACCTAAAGCTAATATAATAAATATAGCAAATAAAGCAGCTAAAAATTTACCAAAAGCACCTTTATAAGCAGCAGTAATATAGTAAGCAGGTCCTCCTATAACATGGCCATCTTCAGTAGTAGTTTTATATTTTTGACCTAAAGAAGCCTCAACAAATATAGTAGCCATACCAAAGAAAGCAGACACCCACATCCAAAATATAGCACCAGGCCCGCCGGCAATTAAAGCAGTAGCAGCACCAGCTAAGTTACCAGTACCAACTTGAGCAGCAATTGCTGTTGCTAAAGATTGGAAAGAACTCATACCTTCTTTGTCAGCAGCTTTACCTTTTAAAGAAAGACTTCCAAAAGTTCTGTTCCAGCCATCTTTAAACTTTGCTATTTGTACGAATTTAAGTCTCAAAGTGAAATAAATTCCACTACCGCATAGCATGATTATCAATAGATAATCCCATAAAATGCTGTTTACCTTTGCTACTATGTTTGAAATAACATCCATAATAAACTCCTATAATTTTAATATATTAATAAAATAAAAAATGGAAACACTAGATATTATTTTTTATATCTAATGTTTCCATATTTTTAACTAGTAAAAAAGTTACTATAATTATTCTTTGCAGCAGACAATCTTAACCTAAGATATAAATCCGCCTTTTCTCAAAATATTTTCTGCATTTTCTTTATTTTTATCACTAACCAATATGATAGGTCCAGTACAACCCATACCAGACTCAGCATATATACCATTTTCCATAACTAACTCTACAGCCGCATCCAAGTCCATAACCTCAACGCCAGGAATCTGAGCAGTTACAACTTCTTTAGCAACAGTAGGTTTAGCTTTTTCAGTAACTGAAGAAGCCTTAGGTTTTAAGCTTTCTAATATAGCATCAAAACCATATTTTTTTACTTCCTCTTCTTCTTTGTTCATAACATCTATTATATTACCGCTAATACACTGATAAGCATACTCAATAGCACCAGCAATAACATTAGAACCAGAAGCTCTAGAAATAATGAATATTGGAGTTTTAAATCCAAATCCTATACCAGGACCATATCCATAACCTATAGCCTCATAGCTTCCGCCGCTATTGAATGATGAGAACATCTTTATAAGAATGTTTCCAGTAAGCGAATCGCAAACTACAACATCAACAGCACCAGTAATAAGGTCATTACCTCTTAATACCGCACCGCCGTCAGCACGATTAGAAGAACCGAATTTAATATTGTAGCCATTAGAAGCAAGCTCTTTTAAAGCTCTCTCAACAGTACGAGCAGAGTCAATATTTAATATACCAACAGTAGGCTCTTTTATACCGCAAGCTTTAGCTGTGATAATACCATAAATGGCATTTTTAAACATAGCCTGGTCTCTAACAGTAGCAGAAGTACCAGTAGTAGTAGCAATAAAAGTTTCTTTACCATTAGCCTGAGAAATAACTCTTCCAACAGTTGATACTCCTATAGGGAAAGGATAATGCATAGTAACACAAGCATCTAACTCTCCTTTAGCAAGCATCTCTTCCATTATTTTATGAGCTTTTTCATCGCAATCAGTTTCTATTGTTTGAAGACCAGTAGAGTTTTTTTCACCAATCAAAACAACTTCAACATTTTTGTTTCTCTTCATAGCTATTACGCCGCCAAGAGATACAGCTTCTGCACCATGCTCAGAACCTCTATTTGTTATACCAACGCGAACCTTCTTACCAAATTGACCAGTTTCCAAAGCATTAGCAAGAGAGAGAAAAGTCTCCCCTATCATAGATTTTATAGCTGAATTAGAAGCATCACTCATATATAATACCTCCTTATTCACCTAACATGCTTTTAGCAAAATCTCTCATAGCATTAGCAATAAGTTTATTAACTTCTTCTTTAGAAACACCTTCGCCAGTGCCTTTATCACCATTATTTTTTTCTATAATAACAGATATACCATCAAAAAGGTTAGTCATTCTTCCTAAGAAAAGTGAACCTTTACCTATAAGCATTATGCGGTTAATTTTACCAGCCATAATGTCTTCAATAGCATAACCCAAATAAGGAACTCCAGATGGAATATGTCCTTGAGTAGGAGCCCAACCAGACATACCATGCTTTTCAACAAACTCTGCTAATTGACTTCTTTCAATATCACCCTTCTTAACACCAATAGCAGCTATCATTTTGTAATTAGCCTCAGGTACATCACCAGCACCAGCAGGTTTAGTAACATCAGGGTTTTGCATCTCAACAGTATATTTATCTATATCAGTAACTTTTAAGTTTGCTTTTTCTAAAGGATTAACTACCAAAGAGTTCATAACAGCCTGAGGAGCAGAACCTGTAGCAACAGTGTGTCTTCCAAGTACATCAGTTCTAATAATTGGGTGTACTCCGTCATTTTCACTGATAAGTACAGCAAAAGCACCAAGTATATCTTCTATAATAGGAAGATTTTTAGTTACATGGCTTTTACCATTCATACCCAATTTAGCAGTAGCACCGCCTGCAACTATTACAACATTTTTATAAGAACCAGCTTTTACTAATGAAGCAGCTGTTACTAAAGCATGTGAAGGAGCAGCACAGAAACCTCTAATATCAAAACCAGTAGCATTTGGTATACCAGCAATTTCTGCAACACTCTTAGCAAAGTTACCGCCGCCTCTTTGGTTCATATCACCGCAAGCCTCTTCAGAACATTCTATTACTAAATCAATACTGCTAGGATCAACATTTTTCTTTCTAATAAGTTCTTTTAAAGCCATAACACCAGAAGCTTTAACTGCTAAGTTTTCAAAAATAACATGTGCACTCAAGTTAATATCAACATCATGAGCTCTTTTTACACAACCAACTAATTTTTCATTGAAGTATAAACCCTCAGCATGTTCTTCTTTGATTAATCTTTCAATTTCTTCTATTTTAGTTTCGCATTTTACTTGAGCTAAATCTTTTTTAATTTCTTCTTCTGATTTATATTTAGATTCTACAGCAACATAAGCATCTCTCATTTTTTTCTCAAACTCTGCTTCTAAATATACAAGTTCAAAAGTGTCAGAAATTTTCATCATAAAAATGAATTCATCTTCAGCAAAAATCTCACCAAACTTTCCGTTTCTATCACCTTTACAAGGAACCCCAATCCAGCTTCCGCCAGCTTTTTTTACCTCTTCAGAAACTTGACTAGCTAATTTTTTTAATTCTTCAGGGTGAAGATTACCAATATAAGTTTGATTAGGTGCATAATTTACAACATCTTCAAAAGGTCTAAGATGTTTTTTAATATTTTTTAAATAATCAGAATTAGGATTAACTTCTCTTTCAACTGTTTGCGTAGTACCATTATTAATAACCATATCAGGTGCATGTACTAAGCTATAAGCAGCAGCTTTTAATACAGCAAAACTCATCTTTTATTCTCCAAAATATTTATATTAATTAAAATAAGGGGACATACAAGTATTATTAAATATTTGTACTCCCCTTTTTTATTTTTATGATTCAATAAAACAATTAATTTTCAAAAACTGTTTGAGAATCTACAGGAGTTGTCAAAGCTTTTAAAGCTCTTTCAACTAATGTACGTCTTAATTTTTTCTCATCCTCTTTAGATAAGTTTGGATTACCTAATGGGTGAGGTATAGCAACAGCAGGAACTATTCTGTTAGCACCAACTGTTAAAGATATAGGAACAATAGTACAAATATGAACTACAGGTATTCCAGTAGCTTCTATTGCTTTAACCATCGTTGCACCGCAACGAGTACAAGTTCCTCAGGTTGATGTTAAAATAACAGCTTGAACGCCGTCTTTAACTAAAGTTTGAGCAAATTCACTAGCATAAGCCTTAGAGTTTTTAACTGAAGTACCATTACCAACTGTAGTGTAGTAGTATGGATAAAGTTCTCCAATTTTACCTTCTTTCTGTAAATCTTTTAATACGTCAACAGGTAATACTCTGTTAGGGTCTTGGTTAGCATAAGTAGGGTCATAACCACCATGAGCTGTTTCACCCATATCATCAATAGAATATCTACCATATTTTGAAGCAGAAGAAGATTCTATGTGGTCAGGGTTACCAGTTGGTACTATACCGCCGCTTGTTACTATTGCTATTTTAGCTTTAGTAATATCTTTAATAGCTTCACCAGGAGTTACTCTGTCGAAATCTGGCATAGGATATTCTGTAGTAAATGCTTCACCTTTGATTTTTTTGATAAGCATATCAACAGCTCTTTCAGCACCATTTTTCTCTCTGAATAATGGAACACGTATTCCTCTAGGTATATAACCTTCAGCTTCAGGAGTTCCAATTTCTTCTTTCTTAAGAAGTTTAGCAGCCAATTTAGCTACTTTTGGTAAAGCATCTCTCATACCAGCAGCAGAATCTTTAGTAGAAATGATATAAACATCTTTCTTAAACATATCTGCACCAGGGTTTTCAACATACATACCAGTAACAGCAGGTACTTTTAATTCATCTTGTACCATTTTAGCAACAGTACCGCAAGCAGTACCATAACGACCAGCATTAAAAGCAGGACCAGCAACAACTAAATCTGGGTTAAAGCTTTTAATCATATCTAAAACTTCTTTTTTAGCTTTATCTAGGTTTTCGTTAAAGTAAGAGTCACCGCAAATAACAGTACCAACAACTTCAGCATCAATACCTAGTTTTTTAAGCTCACCTTGAAGTCCCGCACCAGGACCAACCACTCCATCTCTTTTTTCTGGAGCTATATCAGCTTTTTCTTCACCACCAATGTTAGCGAAGAACTGATTAATATAATGAACAATTTTATATTGTGGCATTTAAGCCTCCTAATTTTTTAATTTAAGGCAACCAAATAAATAAATATTAGGCTGCCGTGTTTTTAAAAACCAAACTGGTTTTTATTTACAATGGATTTTTTTATTTTTTAGAGAATTTGTTTTTTATAAAAAATTATAAGTTAGCTGTATTATTTGTTTTCTTCACGCATTCTTTTCATTTCTGCGATTATTTCATCTACATTTAATGTCATTTCTGCCATACCAATCTGTTCATCATAAACAGAAGCATCTACTGCCTCTTTGAACTCTGGTTCTACAGCATGATAAGCATCTAAATGTAAAGCAACATTAGCTAAAGCACCAGCATATGTAGGGTCACCTAACATTACTGTTTCAGCAGCTAAACCGCTAGCTTCTGCTTCTGCTGCACCAAATAATACTACTATATTCTCCTTACCAAATTTTTCTGCAAACTCTTTAATTCTCTTTTGATTCTCTAAATCCATCGCTCCTGCGGCTGTTCAAACAAAACACTCCGTAGCAGCAAACAAAACTTCTGCGTCGCTTACTGTTTCAACGCAAGCTTTGATAGCTTCTCCAGGAATGCCGTCTCTATCGCCAATGATAATTACTTTTTTACCATTTAAAATACTCATGGCTTTCCTCCTAAAAATTTTGTTTTATATTCTAACAATTTAATACACAAAACTAATTATAGTCCTGTAGCACTAAATTTATTAAAACCTAATTCATTTGTAGCACCAGTGATAACCTGTATCTCTGCTTCAATAGAACCATCTGGTTTTAATGAACCATCAAATCCGCCTGCTATCTTATCTGTATAATCTAACATACCTATTACTTTGTCCATTTTTGGTAAGTTAATAACTATATTAGCATTACCAGCTGTTACTGTAGCATTAGCTGATACATCTGAATCTGCTAAAGACTGAGATGAACCGTCTCTACCAGCATATTCATCTGTGATAATACAAGTTTTAATTCCGAATGCTTCTGCTTTTCTGCAGTTCATTATTAAGTCAGCATCTGGGTTACCAAATCCTTCTTCAGAGATGATTACTGCATCTAATCCGAAATATTTAGCTAATTTTGATGCCCAATCTGATGAACGCATCTTATCTGCTAAGAATACGTTTTCATTTGTTATAATAACGCCCATAAAGTTAATATCTTTACCATGTTTTTCATATAAAGCTTTAATTACAGGGTTATTTAAGTGGTGATAAGTAGTGTTTTTATCGCAAGCTGATACACAGTTACCGCTTACAATAGCACCGTCCATAACTTCTGTTGGATAAATAAATGTTGGAACTATTTTCTTAGCATCAACACCATAAACATAAGTATCATGTAATAAGCCTTGTGTTTGAAGCATGTATACATAACCTACTTTTGGTAAATTAGGATACATTGCAGCTTGTTCAAATATAGGTTTAGTTTCATAAGTGAAAGTTTTGTCAGCTTTTACTTCTTTAGCTAATTGACCTAAATAAGTAGCAACTTTTAAACCTGCACCTCTTACAGCAGCTTCATAATCATGTTTTTCTAAATTGTCTACTGGCTCTATAACTAAACATAAATTATTAAGCTTAGAGAATGGTGTATAATCAGCACCAGGACCAGACATGTCAATGATACCTTCTTGGAAACCAACTATTTTACCACAAGTAACAACAGCAGCACCTTTCAATACATTAGTTTTACCCTCACCTACTGTATCTACTTTAGATATCATTCCAGGGAATACTCCGCCTTTGCCTTCAACTTTTACTCTAGGCTCTATAACATCTTTTACAGGTGTTATACGAACAGATTCTCCCGGACGAGCTACATCAATTTTTACACTTTTCAACTTGTCGTCTTCAAGTACCATCTTTGTAATCTCATCAACGTTTACATAGAGTACTCCATTCTCGACTTTTGAAATTTTGTCAAGTTTTATATCTTTAATATAAATCTCGCCTAACTCTAACTTCATATAGTCTCCTTTATATTTTTTTATTTTTATTTATAAATATAAGTTATAAGCAATAAAAAAGAGCAGAAGCATATAAAAATATGCTGCCACTCTTAAATTTAAATAAAAACAATTTAATCCCTGATAAATTTATCCCTAGAAAAGCAAACAATGCAATAATACCGCTATAAATAGAATATTTTTTCATTGCAACGCAAGAGATATTTTTTACTCAGCCTTTAACTTTTATCATATATAAATTGTTCCCCTTAATTAAGAATAATGTTCTTCTATATATTTGTTAGCAGAAATTCCAGCTATAGCACCATCAGCTGTAGCAGTAATAACCTGTTTAAGCATTTTAGGTCTTAAATCTCCGCAAGCAAATACACCCTCAACATTTGTTTTCATCTCTTCATCTGTAATAATGAAACCGTCTTTCATCTCTACTTTACCTTCAAACAATTTTGTTAGAGGAACATAACCAACAAATATAAATACACCAAATGTGCCGTCTTCTTCATCTGCTTTATATTCATAAGTTTCACCTGTTTCATTATTTAAGAATATTGCAGACTCAACTATTCCATCACCTTTAAGCTCTAAAAGCTCAGTTCTAAATTTTATTTCAATTTTAGGATTAGCTTTAGCTTTTTCTTCTATAGAGTTAGCACAGCGAACATAATCTTTTCTTACTATCAAAGTTACCTTTCTAGCAAATTTAGATAAGTACATAGCTTCTTCTACAGCAGTATCTCCTCCGCCTATACAGAAAACTTCCATACCTTCAAAGAAGTTAGCATCGCAAGTAGCACAATAAGAAACACCCTTACCAGTATATTCTAATTCACCCTTACAACCTAATTTTCTAGGCTGAGCACCTGTAGCAATTATTACAGTCTTTGATGTATAAACTTCTCCGTCAGCAGTTTTAACTTCTTTAACCTTGCCGTCTAATTTTACATCAACTACTTCTTTATGCTCTATTTCAGCACCAAAAGCTTTAGCCTGTTCTATCATTTTACCAATAAGATTTTTAGGATGTCTTGCCTCTTCATCTGGCTCATAAAAACCAGGATAATTAGCAATCTCATCAGTAATACTAATCTGTCCGCCAAAACTAGCCTTCTCAAAAAGAATTGTCTTTAATCTAGCTCTAGCAGAATAAACTCCAGCAGCCAAACCAGATGGTCCGCCGCCTATTATAATACAATCATATAAATTACTCATACAAAATCTCCATTATTTGATACTACAAAATATTTTCTATTGCTCCAATAACTAATTTATAATCTATTAATCTAAAATCTTCATCAATTTCTTTTGTTAATTTTCTTCTTGGTTTATCCAAAAAGTTTTTTGTAAGCTCAATGGCATTCTCTATTAATTCTAGAGAATATAAATCCAATTCTGAACCTTTAGACAAAGCAACACTTTTGTATGGAGTTTCATAAGGTTTTATACTACTAACTATAGGATGAGTTAATAATTGATAACCTAAATGTACGAAATCTCTAACTTTACAAAGAACTTCCATAAAATCTGAGTCTGACATATAAATTATTTCTGCATTCTTACTTCTTACTTGTTCAAAAATCTTTGGATTATTGGTTACAACAATACAATTCATACTCTATATAATATATATTATTTTCTTCATTTGTCAATATATTATTACATCATCATTCTATTTTTTTTAACAAAAAAAGCTTAAAAAACAGAATTACTATTTATAATATTACATCTTACAGTTATTTAAAACATAAATATATATTTATTGTGAAATAAAAGAACTATAATAAAAAATACCCTCTGCTTTATAGTGAAAACTAAAAAACAGAGGGTGTTTTATAAACAAAAAGATTATCTTTTATTTGATAATTTCATTATAAAATAAATAATAGCTCCTACTACAAGACCACCCAAACCAAATATAATTTTCTTTAAATCTGATTGTGATAATAACCACAAACTAACAACTATAGCAATTATAGGAATAACAGGTCCAAGAGGAAGAGTAAAACCTCTCTCCATATCTGGAGCTTTTTTTCTCATTACTGGAACTGCCAAACAAGTAGGAATATACTGAGCAAAACGTGATACTACACTAATAGCTGCTAATGTAGTGAAACTTCCTGTAAGTGTTACTAATGCTGTTAATACAACAGATATTATTACAGCTACATAAGGAACATCTTTAGAGTTTCTTTTTGAAATAAAGCTTGGAAGCTGATTTTCATCAGACATAGCAACACCCGCACGAGGAGTTAAAAATGAAGAAGCTACGTTAATACCGCCTATAGAAATCAAAGTACCAGCTGTTACCATAGCTCCAGCCCATTTACCCAAGAACTTTTCTGCTGCAGTGGCAACTGGTGTGCTTGTTGTTGCTAGAGAAGCTCCTAATATACCTATACTGTTTACCTGAATAAGTATATATATTATAGCTACTAATACCAAAACTACACATATAGCCAAAGGAACATTCTTTTTAGCATTATCCATATCTCCTGCTGCAACACCTATAGATTCAAAACCTGTAAAAGCATAAAATATAAGTAAAGCAGCACTTCCAAATGTACCTTTTAATACAACTTCACCATTTTCAGCTACAGGATTTACAAAGTTTTCACCCTTTATAAAGAAAATACCAACTGTAACAAACAATATTAAAGGTATTAATTTACCTGTTGTTACTATATTGTTCATTATTTTAGATATTTTAACTCCCATGATGTTCATTATACCAAGTAAAACAAGTATGCTTATAGCAATAACTTTTTGAACTAAAGGATTTTGAGCTGGTGCCCAAACTGCTCCCAATGCTGTAGGAAATCCCATAGCCATAGCAGCCCAAGCAATTATACTTATAGCCCATTTCATTATACCAACTTCAAAGCCAACAAACTCGCCAAAAGCATCTTTTGCATAAAGATAAGGTCCGCCATTGTTTTTATACATTCCGCCCATTTCAGCAAAACATAATGCTATAGAAATAACTAAAAAAGCATCAAAGATAATTACCCCTATACTCATAACACCAACTTCAGCATAAGCCTGATTGGGAAGCAAAAAAATACCAGTTCCAACTATAGCATTAATACCAAGTAATACTATACTAAAGAGCCCTAACTTATTACCCGACATAAAAAACTCCTTAAAAAATATTTTTTTAAAAAACAATATAAGAGGTAAACAATTATCTCTTACAAACAGATATCAATTTTTTGAAAATATTTAAAGCGAAATCATAATGAGAATGCATCATTTCTGGGTGAAATTGTACCCCAAATACAAAATTGCCGTTTTCAGTATACTCTACACTTTCAACTATACCATCTGTAGAATGACTTGTAGCAATTAAACCTTTACCCAAATCTTTAATAGCTAAATGATGAAAAGAATTAACTCTTAAACTATCCCCTACTATCTCTCTAATAATACTGCCTTCTTTAGTTGTAATATTATGTGTAGGTTCATAAGGCTTAGCAGATTGAGAATGTTTTATATAACAATCTTTTATAAAAGATAAATCCTGATATAAACTTCCGCCAAAAGCAACATTAATAATTTGACAACCTCTGCATATACCAAGTATAGGTTTTTTCATTTCTAAAGCATATTTTATTATTTTTAATTCATGATTATCTCTTCTTGGAAATATTCTTCCAAGTTTAGAGTTAACTTCCTCTCCCCAATATATAGGGTCAATATCATATCCTCCAGAAAGAACAATTCCATCAACATTAGAAATTTGTGCTTTTATATCATCATCATCATCTATCATCGGAATAATAAATGGTATGCCGCCAGCTCTTGTAACAGAAAGTACATAATCATCGTTTACATAAGCTCTCTCATAACCCGAAAAAACTCCGTCATTTTCAATAGCCAATATACTGCCGCTTATACCTATAATAGGTTTCATAAAATACTCCGTTTTAATAATTTTATAGTTTTAATTTCAAGTATAGTAAAAAATAAATCATTTGTCAAAAAAACTTATATAATTTATAATATTATAAACTATTTTAATTAATTAAAGGGTATTTTGTTTTATGAAACAAGAAGCAGATAATATTTTAGATAATATAAAAACAAAAATAAAAGAAATAGAAAATGAGATTATAAACATAAGAAGACATATACATTCATACCCTGAATTAAGCAATCAAGAATATAATACAATGGAGTTTATATCAAACTATTTAAGCTCGCATAATATAAACCACAAAACAAAAATAGCAAATACTGGAATTATAGCAGATATAATAGGAGAAGATAAAAATTTTACTATTGCATTTAGGGCTGATATAGACGCTTTGCCTATAGAAGATTTGAAACACTGCAGTTATGCTTCAAAAAATAAAGGAGTCTGCCATGCTTGCGGACATGATGTGCATACTGCAATAAATATGGGAATAGCGAGAATATTTTCAAATAAAGATAAAAATTTTACTCCTCCCTGCAATATAAGACTAATATTTCAGCCTGCAGAAGAAACAACAGGCGGAGCTTCTAATATGATAAAAGAAAATGCCTTGCATAATGTTAATATCACTTATGCTCTTCATGTAGATGTAAATTCTAACGTAGGAAATATCAAAATAACTGACAGTATAGTTAATGCAAGCTGTTTAGATTTCAAAATAAAAATATACGGCAAAAAATCTCATGGAGCTAATCCTGCTGACGGAGTAGATGCTATAGTAGTATCAGCAAATATTATAAACGCCATACAAACTATCATAAGCAGAAGCACATATGTTGGAGAAAATGCAGTTATTACAATAGGCACTATTAATGGAGGAAAAGCTACAAATGTAATATGTGATTATGTGGAAATGACTGGAACTATTAGGGCATTAAGAGACACCACCATTAACAGCATAATAAATAAAATGAAAAAAATAATTAAAAACATAGCTATATCAATGGAAGCAGACGGAGAGTTTATAGAAACCACTTATTTCCCTGGATTAATTAACTGGAAAGAAGCGGCAAATATTATAAGAGAAAATGCTATAGATTTATTAGGAGAGAAAAACGTATTAAATATAAAACCGTCTTTAGGAGCTGAAGATTTTTCTTATTTTATATTAAATAAGCCAGGAGCATTTTTTAATCTTGGTGCTAGAAACAATAAAAAATCAATAACACCTAATGCACATAGCGGTTTGTTTGATGTAGATGAATCTTGCATTGCAATAGGGCTTACATTGCAAATAATGAATATATATAAAACCTACCTTCAAAGAGAAAATTTCCCAATGGGAATGCATAGATAATATAATATTTTACAAATAATAAAAAAATGCACGGGAGCCAAACATATTGCACTAAGTATTCCTTAATTTCTTAAAGTATAAC
>ERZ1026866.723-NODE-723-length-19008-cov-32.894581_pt1 | contig 19008 bp, 21 predicted proteins | sample MGYA00380163_ERZ1026866 | MGnify/ENA primary metagenome ERZ1026866 (study PRJEB33269, sample SAMEA4719799) | human gut metagenome | biome: human-associated habitat; feature: organic feature; material: feces | place: Cameroon | collected 2013-10 ...
TACTGCGTTTCATACTTAAATTTTAACAAATTTAAGTTATCTAGGACAGCCCCATAATTTTTATATAATTTATTTTAATAAATTTAATGCTTTTAAACTTTCTTTTACTATATTTATCCTTTTTGCAAGGTCATCTGAATTGATATTATCAATATTTAAAGCAAAGACGTATATATTATCATTTTCTTCAAGCCAGCCTACGAACCAACCAATAGGCTCAGTTGTCATGTTTTTAGAATCAGCTAATCCAGTTTTTCCATGAAGCGTATAATTGTAAGTTTGCTCTAGTATAGTAATATCAGAAATAGCTTTTTGTATTTCTATAGGATACGGTAATTCATTTTGAGCTAATTTAGTTAATAATTTAACTTGCTCCATCGCACTTATTTCCAAAGGTCCTTCAAGCCAAAAAGTATCTACACTATCACCTATACTTTTATTACCAAAATCTAGTTTTTCTATATTCTCTTTCATCTTTTTAAGACCTATTCTTCTTGCTAATTCTTTATATGCCGGTACTTGCGAATTTTTAATTGCATATCTTAAATTAGAGTCTTTAGCCCAAGATTCGAGAAAAACTTTTTCGCCATTATATTTATAAAATACTTCATCTACATCTTTAACTGCTTTTTCATTTAAGCCTATTAAACTATTATATATTTTAAATGTTGATGCTGGATAAAATCTTTGTTCAGCTCTTTCTTTATTATGAATTATATATTTATCATCATTTAAATTATATATAACTAATGTTCCTTCAGCATTGCTATTAGTAAATATATTATCTATTAATGTAGTTTCATTTGATATTTTTTCTGTATTTTTACAAGATATTAAAATAACAAAAATAAATATTAATATAAAATTTTTTTTAGACATTTATAATCCTTGATATTTTTGCAGAGTATATATTAAATTTGTATGATTGTCAACTGCTATATAGTATTGCTTACAGAATTTCTAAAAAGTGCGGTAGTAAAAATAAAATTAAAAAATTATTTAGAAGTCCCGCCCTTTATTTTTTATAGCGTATTTTGAAATTTTAATTTAAATTATTTTTTATTGATTAATTAGAAATGTTAACGCCCGCCCAAGTTTTTATTAAGAAAAAAAATCTATTTAACGCACGGTGAGCAAGTTTTGGTATTTAATAAATTTGGCATTTCTAATTAATTTACTTATAAAATTTTATTCACCGTGCGGTAAGCTCTTTTGTAAATTTAGAAACTAAAATAAAGCCTTCATAGCAATATAGTATCTTCCATCTGTTGAGCCTTGAAAACCAAAGTAAACAGGGTCAAATTTTACATAAGCACTATATTCTAAACAAAATAAATCTTTACTTTTATCAAATCTATTTATATTATCATTATGTTCAATAGGTATATAAAATAAAGGACGTATAGCAATATTAAGCATTTTCCACTCAAGCCCTAATTCAAATCTTAAATAATGAGCATCATTGTCTCTCCAAGTATATTCTCCAAGCATATTAAGCCAAAGCTGATTATCCAAGAAAGGCACTCTTCCCATAGCGTAAAGCTGTATTATATGATGAGTATAATCATTAGAATAATTAATATTGTTTTTATCAAAAGCTTCCGGAGAGAGAGAAGATTTTTTATTGTACTGATACAAAAATTGTACTTTGAAATAGTCTCCATTAATTTTAAAAACAGCAGCCAAAGGAGAAGAGTTTTCAGTAAATCCTTGCGAATAAGAAAGCTCATAATAATGCCCAATAAGTCCTGTTCTAAACCCAAGAGCATTATTTATTCTTGGCAAATACCAATGAGGAACATCTTCAAAGTTTTCAGTAGAGCTATCAACTACAGAAGGTAAAAGCATAAAAGTAGATTCATTAATATCATTAACAGCTTTCATTCTAAAAGATAATAAAAGCCTTGTTAATGTTACTGTTTCTATACCAGCATCATAAACTTCTATATTTCCGCTTGCTTTTACTTTTCCATTTTCACTAAATACATTTAATTTGCTTGAAAGCGTTACAAAAGGAGTTGCAGAAAATATCCAATCATAATGAAAACTTTTACCCACAGAAAAATACATGTTAGGCATAGAAAAGTTTCCGTTTTTTAAATCCACTCCTATAACAGTATTCATATGAAGCTCTATGGTTGATAATTCATACAATAATCTTGAAGAGAAAATTCTAGGATCAGGATTATCTCTCTTATAGCTTTCATGTATGTAGTCATAAGGTATATATGATGTAGTAGGTCTAATAGGCTCTAAACCTATATACGGCCAAACATCTATTACACCTTTCAATAATCTCTGTTCTTTCTCAGAATATGGTGATTGTGCGAAGAGTGCTAAACAATTAAGAATAAGAATAAATATTAGTTTTTTCATTATATACGTTTTTTAATTTTTATTTTATTTGTTCAATTCTATCATATAAATAAAAAATTGACAATTGCATTATATGTGATATAATTTTTTATACTATGGTTTTGGGGGAAAAAATTGAAAGAGTTTAGTGTATTAGAAAATAAAGTAAAAGAATTATTAGAAGAATGGAAAATTCTTTCCTCAGAAAAAAATGTTTTACGTAAAAATATCAATGACCTTATATTAGAAAAAGAAAATCTTCAAAATAGTATAAATGAATTACAATCTCAATTGCAGTCAATAAAAGAAGATAAAACTATATTAGAAACAGATAAAAGAAATATTAATGATAATTATAATTCTCTCAAAGAGGAAAGAGATAATATTTTAAGAGAAAAAGAAAATTTATTAAAAGAATTAGAAGCTGCAAAAATAGAGAGAGACAGCCTTAAAACAAATGTAGAAAGATTTGAAAAAGATTGTTTGTCTCTTATGGAAGAAAATGATAACCTTAAAAAAGAGATTCAAACAATAAGCAGTAATATAGATAATATCAAAAAAGAAAATGAAGAAGTTCAAAGCAGCGTATTTAGTTTAATTAGTAAAATAGATAAGGCTATGATAGATGATAATATTTCTGATAAGTTAAATGCAGATAACAATATTACTAATTTAGATATTAAGAAAATTAAAGAAAACATAGAAAATATTGAAAATAACTATAATACAGAAAATGCTATAGATAAAGAGTCAGAGTTAGAAGAATTAAAATCAAATATTATTGAAGAAAGTATTATTAGCGAAGTGTCAGATAATACTAATATTCAGGCAGATACTACTAAAAAAGAAGAATATAATAATAATAAAAGTTATAATAGTGTTGCTAATGTAAAAGTTAATGAAGATGAAGACCCTTTTTCTAGTGCTTATGATACAAGTTGGGATTCTGATATAGAAGATAATAATAATGATAATATAGAAAGTATTGAAGAAGAGTATAAAGAAGTAAGTCACCAGCAAGATGATAATAATAATTCTTATGATTTTGATGTTAATGAAGAAGATCAGTATATGTTTGGCGATGATGATGAGGAAGATTTCTTCTTTGATGATGACTCTAAATAATAATAATTAGGAAATATTATGGGAAGTAATTTAGAAGTTAATATATTTGGAAGAAATTTAAGCATTAAATATGATGAAGAGAATGTTGAATATTTAAAAGAGTTGGCAGCATTTGTTAATGAAAGTATGAAAGAGATTTCAGAGATTTATGGAGATAAGCAGCCAAGAGATGTTATAGCTATACTTGCTTGCCTTAATATTGCTGATGCTTTTAAAAGAGAATTAAAAAATACAAAAGCTGGAGAGGATACTTTATCTGCTTTTAAAGAGAGCATAGTGTCAAGGTCTAATGAACTTATTAAGCTTATAGATGAAGTAACCTTAAAAGAATAATAAAAAATATATAAAAAATTCACAATTAAAAAAAATTTTATCTTATAAAATTTTATGAAAAATATATAATAAAGTTCATTTTATTATAATAAAAAAGGGAAAAAATTTTTATGGAAAAAAACTACGAATACAAACTTTCATTTATTAGTATCATTATTATAGGTTCTTACATAGCTTGCCAGATGATATCAAATATAGCTAGTGTAAAGATAGCAAATGTATTAAGTTTAGCAGTAGACGGAGGTACATTTCTTTATCCATTAGCTTTTACAATAAGAGACATGGCTCATAAAACAATAGGTAAAAAAAATACACAAAAATTGATAATAGTATCAGCTATAATAAATATATTTAGTCCTATTTATTTTTATATAGTGTCAAATATACCAGCAGACAGCAGTTGGCAATTTAATGAAGCTTTTCAATTAACATTAAGCCCAGTACTTAGAATAGCAATAGCTTCTATAGTAGGCTCTACAGTAGCAGAATTGGTTGATACAGAGATATATCATTTCTTTGTAACAAAAATTACTAAAAGATATCAATGGCTTAGAGTATTAATTAGCAATGCTTTTAGTATACCGGTTGATAATTTATTGTTTGTAGTGATAGCTTTTTATGGTGCTTTGCCTTTTGATGCACTTTTAGGTATATTTATTTTTAACTTCTTTGTAAAATATGCAGTAACTATTGTAAGCGTACCTATGATATATTTAGTTAAAGAAAATAAACAATAATAAAAAATATATAAAAAAGCTGCTCTCATTTTGAAAGCAGCTTTTTTTAACTTTTCAATCAATCAATAAAAATCATCACTGAACTAAGCGTAATACACCTTGAGTCATAGTGTTAGCTTGAGCAAGCATAGCTAAGTTAGTTTGACTAAGTATTTGGTCTTTAGCAAATTTAACAGAAGCTTCAGCCATATCAGTATCTCTTATTCTACTTTCAGAAGCCATAGTGTTTTCATAACCTATCATTAAACCTTGAGCAGTAAGCTCTAATCTGTTTTGATAAGCACCAAGATTAGATCTTTGTTTAGAAACTTTCATTAAAGCTTCATCAACTAAACCTATAGCACTGTTAGCTTTGTCTATAGAAGAAATAGAAAGAGTAGTACCATCAGCAGTGTTTTGTAAACCTAAAGCAGCAGCAGTCATAGTTCCTATATAAACTCTTCTTCTTTCGTCCATGTTTGCACCCATGTGAAACCACATACTTGCAGCAGGAGCACCACCAGCATTAGGGTCAGCAAATCTACCAGTAAGCATGTTAAGAGTATTGAATTGAGCTTGGCTAGCAATACGGTTAACTTCATCTACTAATTGAGAAACTTCAACTTGAATAAGCATTCTGTCATCATCAGTATATATACCGTTAGCAGATTGTACAGCTAATTCACGAATTCTTTGTAAGATGTCTTGGCTCTCTTGAAGGTATCCTTCAGTAGTTTGAATGAAAGATATACCATCTTGAGTGTTTCTTTCAGCTTGACGTAAACCGCGGATTTGTGTACGCATTTTTTCAGATACTGCTAATCCAGAAGCATCGTCTCCAGCTCTGTTGATTCTCATACCAGAAGCTAAAGAAGCCATATCTTTAGAAAGGTCTACATTTCTAAATTTTAAAGTACGTTGTGCATTTACTGCACTGATATTATTATTGATGATCATTGTCATCCTCCCTGATAATTTATTCAAAAAGGCATCCGTGCCTAATTGGCAAAAAATATTAAAGAGAATTTATGACTTTCCGAGATTTTAAACAAATTGAGGTTTTGGTAAGTCATAAATTCTCAAGGCATTTTTATCTGCAAATAAAAATACCTAAATATGGTTTATCAATTAATAATAAAAACGAAAGGTTCGAGACCGCCAAATCTTTGGACCTTCGTTTTTCTATGTATTAATTCTCGGCACTATCGGCATAAACTTAAATTTAGTTTAGTATTTTTTTTATTTTTTTTAAAAAAATTTTTTTTATTAAACAAAATAATTTACCGCACGTTTAACAAAACAAGGTATATTAATAATATTAGAATAAAAAATTTTATTATATTTTTTAGTTTTTTTTACGTGCGGTTAAAGAGGTTTAAAATTTAAAAAAATCTTGGGCGGGCGTTTATAATTTCTAATTGAGTAATTAAGTATAATAGAACTTTTATATTTTATTTATGCAATAAGTATAAATGGCGGGGGAATGTAAAAAAGTGCTGGCTATTTTTATAATAATAATGTATAATCTCGGCACAATATGTAACTATATTGCAAATATAATTTACCTAAAAGGAAACAAAATAATGAAAAAATTACAATATTTGCTGGTTTGTATTCTTATTTTTACTATTGTAGCTTGTAGTTCAAAGAATAATGACATAACAAATCCTATTAGTAATGCTAATTTAAATGATAATAATGGTAATAATGCAAAAATTATTACAACATCTTATACAATTATGGTATAGATGAAAAATATAATGGAAGTTGGAAATTTTTTAATGCTGATGATAAAGGCAATATACCTGTTGATATTACCATAAAAGATGGGGGAGTAAGCGGTTTAGTAATATCAAATGGAAAATCAGAAAATACAATAAGTTTTACAAAAGAGCATATTTACAGCACACCAACACCTGAAGAAAATCAATATTATGATAGATATTTTGGTTATATAATAAGTGAAGGAGCTTGGGTTGGAGAGATACATTTTCCTACTTATGATGATGAGACAGTAGGTTATGTTTATGTAACTAATAAAAGCACTTCAGAAATAATAATTGGAATGATAGATAAAGCACCTGGACCTAAAGATATTTTTGAAACTTCTTTTCAAGGTGAATATAAATCTGGTAATAGAACTCTAAAAATAGAAAGAGTATTTATTACATATTATGAAGATAGTCAAGTGAAAGTAAAAATTCCAGCATCTTTTTTTGAACTTTCAAGAGATGATAAAAATTATTTAGGTTATACTGTATTTTATGGTCCATTATACAGCGGAGTATTTATTAATACTCATAATACTAAAATTTCTGATCCTGTAAATGAATTAAATTTTATTTATGTAGATTATAATAATAAATTGGAAATACAATTAAAAGAAGACGGAACTCCTATCTCTGCTAAATACAATAAAAAAACAACTACTATATCACCTGATAATTTAACATATACTAGACAATAATCACTAAAATATCATATATAAAACAATGCTTTAAATAAAAACTTTTTATTTAAAGCATTTTTATTTTTAAACGACAATAAAAAAGATAGAGTAAATTAAAAATTGGCGTAAAATAAATGAAAAAAATAATCATAATACTTTTTATTACTATTAATTCACTATTTGCTAATAATTTTAAGGTGATATCAAGACAGGGAGAAGCTTCTGTTATTGTCAATAAGGAGCATTCTGATATAGATATAAAAAAAAGTTTTCCTGATGATTATTTTTCAATATCTACAAAAGAATCTTCATATATGGTAATAGACAATGGCGAAAAATCTATAATATTAATGCCGCAGTCTAAATTAACATTTCAAGACAATCAATTTACCCTTCATTCTGGATATATATACATAAAAAGCAAACATAATGATGAAGTAAAAATAACATTAACCAAAGATGATAAAGCATACAGTTTCAAAGGAAAATCATTTGCTATAATTTCTTATGATAATGATATGACAATATTAAGCCATAATAATGCTGTAAAAATAGAGCCTGTTCAGTCTCTAGGCATATCATATTATCTAGAGCCTTTTAATAAAACATTGATAAACTCTTCTATGAATGGTCCATATAACATTAATGAAAATGAGAAAACTTTATTAGAAAATGTATCTAGACAATTAGAAATAGAGATGAATGACCATTTAAACGAGGGAATAGAGAGATATAACTTTACTATATTAGAAGGCAGTAAAAATGAAACTACAATATACAGAATAGTTCACCCAAAAAAAGGACCTAATGTATTTTTAATAGTTCCGCATGGAAGCGAGAGAGTGGGTACAGATGTGGCAATAGAGAGACTCAATATGCCTATAAAACAAGGAAGTTTAACTATAATACCTATAGCAGTTCCTGAGGCTTATAGATTAAATACTCGTGCTATAGAAGGACAAGATATTAATAACAGATTCTTTGATAAAAAGATTAATAGAACAGATACAGATAAATTAGCACAAAAATATATGGAAATGCTTGATGAGTATGATATAGATGTTGTACTTACACTTCATGAGGGTAATGGATTTAAGGAGTTTTTTGGGGACTCTATTATATATGACACTAGAAAGTTAGATGATAATGTTAAAAAAGTACTTGATAATATCAATTCAAGAATAGAGCCTATGAAGTTTAAATTTAAGCAAATGTATTATCCAATGCCAACAACAATAACATATTATGCCACAGAAAAAGGAATAGATGCATATGGAATAGAGCTTACCCGTAATTTGGATTATGATAAAAAAAGAATAATAATGCATACCATATTAAATGAGTTTTTAAAAATATATGGCTTAGAATAAAAATTGTATTTAATTTTTTATAATATATAATGTAGTATATTTTATTTAAGGATTATTATGCTGTCATTAAGAAAAGCATTAGAGAAAAAAGATTTTGAAGTAGTAGATTTGTTTACTTTATCGTTTTCAATTTTTAGACATAATTTTGTTAATTTTTTATTAGTTGGATTTTTATGTGCAATGCCAACAATAATTACAACTATATATTTTCCGCCTTCTATGTTTGACCCTACAAAAATACAGACCGTTCAAGATGTTGTAAATTGGTTTCAAAATGAAGTTAATGAAGGTTTTTATATTAATTTATTTTTATCTTGGTTTTTGGATATTATTGCTACAGTATCAATTGCATTATTAGTAGAGGGATTAATTTACGATAAGATTAGAACTGCATCATATGCAATAATTAAAACTTTTCAAATGATAATTCCAATATTAGTAACTTCTATCATCACAATAATTATATATTTCTTTGGACTTTCTTTCTTTGTATTTCCAGGCATAATACTCATGATTTTATTTATGTTCACTACGAATATATGTGCTTTAAGACATACTTGGGGTATAGATGCTATTAAATATTCTTTTTCTTTGGTGAAGCCTAAGTTTTTTAAGTCATTATCAATACTTGCTTTTATAGCATTATTTCAAAATGCATTTATAATTACTTTCCCATCTGCACCAATGGATACAAGAGAGGGAGTATTATATTATTTTTTATCTATGATAATACTATATTTCTTTGATACTTATTTTAAAGTATTAATCTCATTATATTTCTTAAATAGAGATTTTGTTACTAGTGCTTCATTAGATGAGGATATTTAATTTTTTATTATATCATTTATTTTTTCTTCTAAGTTTTGAAAACTAGATTCTAATAAATAGTATCTATTATTATCATTTACTAATTCTATTTCATAATTATCTGTTTTAGAATATATATTATAACTTACAGTTTTATTATCTGAAGTATATATTTCTACTTTGTATAATAAATTAGATTTTGTTTGAGCATTATCTTTTATAAGACCATCTGCTTCAAGGTTAGCAATAGAATATAAAGAACTATATATATCATTTTGGTCAATATTTTTATTATTCCAAGTTTTAGTCCAATTAGTAGAGTCAGTTTTTTCTATAGTGTATGAATTATTATTATATGATATAGCTATTTTGTTTATATCATCAATTTTTACAGATGATATAGTTTTATTTATTAAGTCATCTTCAGTTTTATCAAAAATATCTTTAGGGTTAATTGGTGTATTTCCAATCAAATAAACATTTTTATCATTATTAATTTGTGCATATACTAAATTACCAAAATTAGCTTTCATACCAAATTTTATATTTCTCACTTCTTTAGATGAAGAATCTTTTGCTTTTACAATTAAAGCTTCATTATCTGTGAGGCTATATTTAGCTAATATTTCATCGCTTCCTCTGGATAATAATTCTACCGGCTGTATATTATTAAATGCATTTGTTATTGACTCTACTGCATTAGCATCAGCATTATATTTATCATTTACTGTCCATTTATTATCATTAAATTTTATTGTAATTGTTTCGTTTCCATTTCTTGTGATAGTGATTTCGCTTAATTGAGCGTTAATAGTTTTAAATTGAGGCAGAGAGTATCCTTTATTTTTTAATGTAACTGTGAGTATTAAAATTACTGCTAGAACTACAACTATAGAAGAGAGTATTATATATTTCTTTTGAATGTTTGCCATCAAATTATTCTCCATTTTTTAAATTTAAAATTTATTATACAAAAATAAACAAAATTGTAAAGCATTTAGAAATGCATTATATTTATAATATATACTAAAAATTTTTACTATATAGTAAAACAATTATTTTCTGTCAACTTTTTCCCGCCGCAAAAAGTTGCAAAAAGTGCAAGTGTTTTAGTTTTATAGCTTTGGAATATATAAATTGAAAATAATATATATGTTTTTGCCTATGCATAAAAAGCTAGACTTTATTAAATGCAGTTCTTTTGCTTCTTTTATACCAATAAAAGAAGTAGGGGTGTGTACCCCAAGGGCACGCTTCGCAGGGGGCAAAGCCACCACAAATAAAAAACTTAAAAATATTTTTTACAAACTTAAAAATTTTCAGTATATATTAAAACAATAATTTTCTATCAATTTTTTGTTGTTCTTTTTTCCGCCGCTACACGGTGTGGACTTCGTCAAAGAACCAAAAAGTGCAAATAAAAAAACGATACCAAACCATAGTAATTATGATTTATATATATACATTACAAATTTAAGATAAAATATAAATGGCTCTATTAATAAAAACTCACTTGATAAAACTCTAATTTATTGTTAATATCTTGAATATAATTTATTTCTGAATATATAAACTTTAAATAAATTTATAAAAAAGGAGAATAATACTTATGTCAATAGCATTTTTATTTCCAGGACAAGGTTCTCAAACTGTTGGAATGGGTAAATCTTTATACGACAATGTAGCAGAGTCTAAGGCGATATTTGATAAAGCTGCTAATATATTAGATGATGTAGATATCAAGGCATTATGTTTTGAAGGAACAGAAGAAGATTTAAAGAAAACAGAAAACACTCAGCCTGCTTTGGTTACTGTTGGTATGGCTGTTTATGAGGCTTTAAAAGCTAAAGGAATAAAGGGAGATTATTTTGCAGGTCACAGTTTAGGAGAGATTACTGCTCTTTCTGCTTCTGGATATATTTCTTTTGAAGATGCCGTAAAGATTGCTAGAACTAGGGGACTTCTTATGGCAAAAGCTGGTGCTGATGCTCCTTATGGTATGGCTGCTGTACTTGGTTTGGATTATGATACTGTTTCTAAATGCATGCCTGAAAGCAAAGAAGTAGTTGCTGCTAATTACAACTTAAAAGACCAAATTGTTATATCTGGATTGCTTAGTGCTATAGAAGCTGTTACTCCTAAACTTCAAGAGGCTGGTGCTAAGAGGGTTATGCCTTTGAAGGTTTCTGGTGCTTTCCACTCACCATTTATGAAGCCTGCCGCTGATGAACTTAAAAAATTCTTGGATAATGTTCAATTTAATAATAGCGGTAATAAAGTATTATCAAATGTTACGGCAGATGTACATAGCTTCGATAATATAAAAGATAACCTTTACAAACAAATGTTCTCTACTGTAAGATGGTATGACAGCATGATTAATCTTCAAAGTAAAGGCGTTAATAAAATATATGAATGCGGACCTGGTAAGGTTTTAGTTGGTATGTCTAAAAAGATAGCTCCAGAAATAGATGCTGTTTGCGTATTTGATAATGACTCTCTAAACTCAGTACAATAAAAAATAATTTTTTAATTTTTATAAATAAAAAGGAGGCTTAAAAAAGCCCCCTTTTTTACTATATTTTAAAGGTTTAAATAATTAGATTTTTCCAACCAAATCAATTCCTGGTTTCAAAGTTTTAGCACCTGGTTTCCATTTAGCAGGACAAACTTCGCCGCCATGTTCAGCAACATATTGAGCAGCTTGTACTTTACGTACTAATTCATTAGCATCTCTACCAATGCCCATATCATGTACTTCATAAGCTTTAATTAAACCTTCAGGGTTTACAATAAAGCTTCCGCGTAAATCTTGTCCAACTTCTTCTACAAATACTTCAAAGAATCTTCCTAGTATTCCTGTTGGGTCTCCAAGCATAGTGTATTTTAAGTTTTTAATAGTTGCTGAAGCATCTGCCCAAGCTTTATGTACGAAATGTGTATCTGCAGATACTGAATATACTTCACAATTAATTTTTTTAAGTTCATCATAAACAGTACCTAAATCTTCTAATTCTGTAGGACATACAAAAGTAAAGTCTGCAGGATAGAAGAAGAATACACTCCATTTACCTAATACATCTTTTGTACTAACCTCTTTAAACTCTCCGTTTTGATAAGCATCAACCTTGAAATCTATAAGTTTTTTATTGATTAAACTCATTATAAAACTCCTTTTATTTATGTTTGTATACTCTAACAATACAGTAAATAATAAATTTTGTCAAGTAAAAAACTGTACAAATTAGTAAAAATTACTAAAAAATATATATATTTTTTAATGTTTAAAATGCCTTATTCCAGTAAATACCATAGCAATGCCATGTTCATTACAAGCATCAATTGACTTTTGGTCTCTTATAGAGCCTCCTGGCTGAATTATAGCTTTAATATTGTATTTAGCACAAGCATCAACTACATCTCTAAATGGGAAGAAAGCATCAGATGCCATTACAACTCCGTCATCAGCGCGCTCCAAAGCATCTTCACAAGCCCATATTCTATTAGTTTGTCCGCTTCCTATACCCTTAGCCATAAAGTCTTTTATTACTACTATAGCATTAGATTTAGCATATTTTACAACCTTCATTCCAAATATTAAGTTTTTCATCTCTTCTTCTGTAGGCTTTTTTTCTGTTACAACTTTATAATCTTCTATTAAAGTAGTATCTTCATCTTGTACAAGTAATCCGCCGTCAACTTTAACAACATTTATTTTATCATTAGTATTAGTTTTGTATTTTATAACTCTCAAATTATTTTTAGTTTTTAATACTGCCAAAGCTTCAGGAGTAAAGTCTTTAGCAATAACAATCTCTAAAAATATTTTAATAAGTTCTTTTGCTGTATTCTCATCTACAGTGCTATTAAATGCCACAATTCCTCCAAATATAGAAGTAGGATCGCAGTTATAAGTTCTATTATAAGCCTCAAATACATTGCTTCCCAAAGCTGCACCGCAAGGAGTAGAGTGTTTTATAGCAGAGCATGCATATTCTTTTTTAGATTCATCAAACTCCAACACTATTTTTAAAGCTATATCCATATCTCTAATATTATTAAATGAAAGCTCTTTTCCGTTTAACTGTTCAAAATCTTTCATAGAGCCTTTATCTGTAGTTGATACATAATAGCTTGCACCTTGATGAGGATTTTCTCCGTATCTTAATTTCTCTTGTAATGCATAAGACATATTCAAATAATTAAGTTTTTTATCTTCCTTGTTTTCTAATGAGTTAAACATAAACTCAGATACTGCAGCATCATAAGCAGAAGTTAAATTGAACACTTTAGAAGCTAAATATTTTTTTGTCTCAAAACTCACTTCGCCTTTTTCCATTTCGCTTTTTACCAAATCATAATCTTTAACATCGCTTATAACAACAACATCTTTAAAAGATTTAGCAGCAGAACGAAGCATAGTAGGTCCGCCTATATCAATAAACTCTATCTTCTCTTCAAATTTCAAATTATCATCTTGCACCTTTTCAAAGAAAGGATAAAGATTAACTATCACCATATCAATAGGAGTGATTCCCCTCTCTTTAATAGTTTCCATATGAATAGGGTTATCTCTTATAGCAAGTATTGCACCATGTATTTTAGGGTCTAAAGTTTTTACTCTTCCGTCAAGCATTTCTTTAGCTCCTGTAACTTCAGCAACCTCTATTACAGGTATATTATTTTCTTTTAAATATTTATAGGTTCCGCCTGTAGAAACAATTTCCACATTTTTAGAAGTTAGAAATTTAGCAAAGTCTAATATTCCGTCTTTATAAAATACAGATATCAATGCCCTTTTAATCATAAACAATCTCCATAAAATATAGTTTTTAATGAAAACATTATAATATAAAAGGCACTATTGTAAAGAGTAATAATTATTTTTAGTTGATTTTTCTTAATTTTATGATAAAATGTCATAAAAATTAAAAAAATAAAGGTTAAAATAGAATGTTTACTTATGTAAAACTTAAAAATTATAAATCATTAGTTGATTTTGAAGTAGATTTAACATCATCAAAGAATAATCCCAAAAAAATGATTATAATTTATGGTGAAAATGGAGCTGGTAAGACAAATTTTATAAATGCCTTTTTTACATTATTTGATACATTAAGTACTAAAATATATAAAAAAGCTTTAGATAAATTTATATTAGAGAAAATTAAAAATAAAGAAGATGAAGAAGAATTAGAATTATTAGTTAATAAAATGGTCAAAGAAGATTTAAAAATATTGGATAATATAAGTGATATAATAGAAGAAACCAAAACAATTGGTTCTAAAGATAATATGGTTTTAGAATTTGGTTTTAAAGTAAATGGTAAAAATGGAGTATATTATATTGAAACTGATAGTGAAAGTATTGTAAAAGAAAAATTAGAATATGTTTTAGATAAAAATAAAACAAAATATTTTGAATTATCTACTAATAATAAAAATAATTATATAAATCCTTCATTATTTAAATCTGATAAATATTTAAATGAAATAAAAGATTTAGCAGATAAATTTTGGGGTAAGCATTCTTTTTTATCTATCCTATTATTTGAACAGCAAGATAAAAATAAACAATATATATCAAAAAATATAAATAATAATATATTTGATGTCATTAAATATTTTTTATCAATGTCTATTTATATAAAAAATAGTAGCAATACAGAAAAAGGAAAAGTAAGTGTTGATAAAAAATTTATTCCTAAAATGTATAATGGATCTATTAAAATAAATGAAGAAGAAAAGTTAAATTACACAGAAAAAATATTAAATAATTTTTTCACATATATCTATAGTGATATAAAACAGGTTTATTATAAAAAAGAAAGAAAGGATGATAAACTCAATTACACTCTATTTATAAAAAAACAAATATATGAAAAAATTATAGATTTAGATTTTCAATTAGAATCAACAGGCACACAAAAATTACTTAGATTATTCCCATTAATGTTATCATCTTTTAAAAAAAATAATGTAGTTGCAATAGACGAATTAGATAGCGGAATACATGATATTTTAACAGCATCAATATTGGAATCATTATTTAATAACATTAAAGGACAATTTATATTGACTACTCACAATACTACTATTTTAGAATCTGATATAAAAAAAGAATGTATATATATATTTAATATAGATAGTAACGGAAAAAAAATACTAGTTCCTATAACAGATTATGAAAAAGAACATCCAAATATTAATTTTAGAAAAAGATATTTGAAAGGTATTTACTATGGAATTCCAATCGTTTCAAGTTTAGATTTTACAGATATATTAGAGGAATAATAACTATGTTTTATAAAGGAAATTATCTAAAAGCAATAGTTATTGTTCATGGTAAATCTGAGTTTCAAATGTGTGATTTTATAAAAAGAAAGTTAAAACTAAAAATTGAGATAGTATCAAAAAACAAAGGTGCAAATTCTATACAAATATCAAGTATAATGAAAAGATTAAAGGGTAAAGATATTGATACATTAGATAATTTTAAGAATACATATAAAGATGATTTAGAAATTAAAGATAATAAAATAATAATAGATAAAGATTTTAGAATTTTTATAATAATGGATACAGATGACTGTAAAGAAGAAGAAAAAAATAATTTTATCAATAAGAATATGTTTAAAAATTATTGGGCTCATAAGTATATAGTACCAATATATAATATTAGAAACTTAGAAGATGTATTGATTAAGTCTAAAGTTATTGATAAAAATACTATAAAAAATAAAAGAGATAAAAAGGATTATATAAAGATATTTCCAACAGATGATAAATATACTAAAAGTGATACTATTCAAATAGAAGAATTCTATCAAAAACTTTTAAAAGTCAAAAATATTTCAAATATGCATGAATTTATTAAATTCTGTTTAGATAATAAATTAATAATTCATAAATAATATTATTTCTTTTTGCTTTCAACTAATGCTAAAAGTGTTGTGTTATAATCTTTAGCAGATATTGCTTTATTTTGATATATAATATTTTTGTATTTATCATTTCTGTTAAAATGTTTAGCCCTAAAACCGCCTGTCATTTTTAGTTTATATAAAATATCTCCAATAGTTATATGTTCTGGAGGGCATGCTAATGTATATGAAGTAGTGGTGCCTTCTACTATTTTTACTATGTAGTTAGCTTTTTCCAAAGAATCTGCTATGTCGTTTAATACAGAAGGGGCAACTCTTAAATCTCTTGCCAAATCATACATAGACATGCATTTTTTATTATTTATAAATCTGTAGGCTATTGTATGCATAAACTCTAAAGCTATCATCTCTTTTTCTGCAAAAGATAATTTTATGTTTGTTACATCTACGCCATAAGACCTGAAATATTGAAGCGAATAAGTTAACTCTGCACCAAATAATATAATTATCCATACAATATAAAGCAATAGTAAAAGCACTGGTATTTGAGCAAATGCACTTGCTGATGATAACTCTGCAGGTTCTATGCTTGTTAGAAGAGAGTTTTCGCTTGTGATAGTTACTATATCATCTAATTGGAAATTATATTTTCTCACCTGTTCATATATATTAGGAGCAAAGTTTGTAAAAAATAAAGCATTGCTGGATATTACTTCTCTTTCATATGTAGCAGCAGATATTCCAGTTCCTTCATCTTCTATTATCCTATAACTTATTCTATCTAATTTTATGTCTGCTAATTCATTTTTATTATTTAAAAGATTTACTTCTCTTACAATATATTCAGTTTTATATTTATCGCTGTCAAATATTTGTTTATAATTTTTTACGTTTATATTTAATTTAAAATATACACTAAATAAAGTGATAATAGCAATAGCCACAAGCACAGAAGATATTAAAGCATTAGACCAATTAACTTTAGTTTGCGGTACTAATACATAAGAAAATAATACAAGCAAACTCATAGCAATAACAGGTGTAACCCAAGATATTAATATTCTTACAATAGCAGGCAAATAATATAAAGCTATAGAAGAATAAGTTATTAAAGTAAAAGATATACCAATAGAAACAGGAATTAATATTAAAAGAGCAATATAGTTTACAGCCACCCTTGGTATAGAAGTTCTTATTTTTACACGCCAAATTTTAATGAGTGATTTTTGAATATTATGAAGTATTAAACTAGCACTTATTAAAGTAGATATTACACCTATAATACCAAAGCTTGCTAAATCTGTATTATCAGCAATATTTAAAATTTGCCTTACCATAGGTTCATAGAAAGGAGCGTTTTTTTCCATCCAATCAAATATTAAAATAAATATATTTTGATAAATATTAAATATTCTAAGTACAAACAAACCAACTATTAATGCTGGTATAAAAGAAAGTGTAACAAGATATGTTAATGATGCTGCTCTTATAGTACAGTCATCTTTAAAAAAGTCTGTTATTGCAAATGTTATAACTCTATATAAATTTATAAAGAATCTATATGCAGGGTTTACATTTGCTGTATCTATAGAATAAATTTCCTTTTGAAAAAAAGTTTTGATTTTGTTTGTAAAAATTTTGATTTTAGTCATAAAACACTTCTTGCAAAAAATATTTTTTAATGTATAATTAATGATACAAAAGCGAGGGTGGCGGAACTGGCAGACGCACTAGACTTAGGATCTAGCGCCCTAGGCATGAGGGTTCGATTCCCTCCCCTCGCAAATATCTCTATTTTTTCTCTTCGTCTTTATCTTCAACTTCTATAGAAAATTTACATTTATTACATACCTTTTTATATCCATTATAAGTCTTTATTATTCTCATAGAATTCTTAGTATTGCAAAAAGGACAATCTTCATGATTTCTAAACACTATAGAAGATATAACATCAACTATTTTACCAATACCTGATACAAAAAATAGTATTCCAAACATAGAAATAAATATAATAAATACAATAATAATAAATATAATAAATATAATATTCACAATAGTCCCTTTTATAAAATTATAACCTAAAACACTTTTTTTTGAAAGGATAATTTTTATTTTATGCCGTCTTCTGGAAATATCATATAAATCTCAGATAATTTTTGTAATACCTTTTGAACTTCTGTTGGGTTATAAACAGCAAATACAGGAATATCCCCATTTATTAAATCAGATATAGCTAAAAAAGAAGAAGTAAAAAATATTCTATAATCTCTTCTTGCAGACCCCGGACCGCTTCCTATATTATGGTCATTTAATATATAAGCTTTATATCCAACATCTGTTTTATAATATCCTACCCTCACAGTTCTTGGTATATACTCACCGTAATTTGGAAAATAAGCCCTATACTCATTTAATAATATTCTATAATATTCACCATTTTGCGGTATTAAAGGGTCATATATGTATAATGCATAGTTTTCCTCTTTGAAAGAAGTTGGAGGATTATAAGTGCCGTTTGTGTAATCTTTATAGTCTTTATAATCTATAGTGTCAGATATTTTGTTTGCTTCAAAAGTTTCTTTTATATTTCCATCTTGATATACATTTACAATAATTTTATCTTCGCCTATATCAAAGTTTATTGCTGCATTATATATTTGTGCTTCAGTTGATGCAGTATTTACTCCAAGTTCATAGCATAATATATTTCCATTTTCTAAATATATATTTCCATACTTGCTTGAATATGTTCCTTTATAATAATTTGGATTATTTGGAGATGAGCAAGATATTATTAAACAAAATATTAATGTGTATATTATTTTTCTCATAACTTATTTTTTTTGCAGCCTTATAATTTTTATAACTAAAAAAATAATAATAATATAATTATAATAAAATATCGATATTTTTTAATTTAAAAGTTTACATTATTTAATTTATATATATAATAATATAGTAGAAATAAT
>ERZ1026866.725-NODE-725-length-18951-cov-16.250423_pt1 | contig 18951 bp, 19 predicted proteins | sample MGYA00380163_ERZ1026866 | MGnify/ENA primary metagenome ERZ1026866 (study PRJEB33269, sample SAMEA4719799) | human gut metagenome | biome: human-associated habitat; feature: organic feature; material: feces | place: Cameroon | collected 2013-10 ...
TGATGTTGAATTTCTATGCAAAGATAATAAAAAAAAGTAATATACAATGAAAATACTTCAAGAGAAAATCATTGAAGGAACCGTGGGATATAAGTTAAGATCTCAAGCAATTCAAAAATAAATATATGAATATTTTAAATATTATGGCAGTAGATTCAGATAATATTATGCTAATTTGATGAATATATAGAAGTTGACAATATTGGGCAGATGAAGTGCTTATGGCTATTTTTATGAGCTACTTTTCAGCTGTAGGCATGGATTCTGCCTTTTTCGGAATATTTATATAACATTTATCATATATTAATGAATGAACATAGATAATACAATTTATATTCTTTAAATGTATGATTAATTATAATTCTTTGAAATAATGAAAGCTGATAAAACTATATTTTGGCTATTTAGATTATTGATTCTTTTTTGGACTTTTTATGGTGCTCATGCATGGTTCACATGGTTTATGTCTATGGGTGAGTTCTTTAAGTTTACTCAATTTTTGACATTACTTACAGCTGTCGTTTCTATTTTGTACCATAAAACTTATGTGAAAAAGTCTTTTTGGAATAAAAGAAACATTATAGTATTTATATTATTTGAATTTTTAAGTCTTAGAGCAGATTTTAGTATAACATACTTTTTAAATGCCTTTATTTGTATTCCGGTACTTGTGCTGTTAGATGATATTAAGAATTCATATGGTCATCTAAAGTTTATTGCGACAACATTGTCTGCTATTATAGTGCCAGGTTTAATACTCCATTTTTTGTTTATATTTTCATTTTTACCAACCTTTGTTCCTATTGTATACCCAGGTTCTTCCGTATATGTATTCTCTAATTATCTCTTTGTTTTGGAGGGGTTGATATATGAGCAAGGTTCGGGTCGTTTTATGTCTATATTTCTAGAACCTGGATACTTTGCAACATTATCAGTTTTTTTACTGTATGCTTTAAAATTTAATTTTAAGTTAAAACAAGTAAAAATAATAACAGTAGGTATATTGTGTAGTTTATCTTTGTTTGGTTATGGTGCATTTGCAATAGCTTATCTCTATTATAAAGGTATTAATGGTGTTAAAATCCAAAAGTATTTAGTGATTTTAATTGCTATGGTGTTATTTGTATCTGTTTTTAAAGATTTGAATGGAGGACATAATATTATAAATGAGAAAATTTTGAGTCGTTTGGAACTTGATGATGAACGAGGTTTTGCTGGTAATAATAGAGTTGGAGAAGGTGTGGATACATATTTTGATTATTATTTGAGTACTGGCGATTTGATTCAAGGAGTTGGTAATGATGAAATTCGAAAAATTAACGATGCTAGTACTGGAAGTTATGGTGATTCTATTCGTGGTGCTGGATATAAAATCTTTTTTATCAGAGAAGGTATGATAGCAGCAGTTGCATATCTATTTATTTATCTTCTTATGGCTTTATATAAAATCCCTAAAGAGCAAAAGCTGTATTCTTATGGATTTGTTGTTTTGATTATTATAACATTTATTCAAGCATCCTATCCATCGTCATTGTCGTGGTTAGTACCATTTGTTTTAGGAATAAGTTCTTATAGAAAACAGATAAATTAAAAATAAATAATATAAAGAGGATTGAAATAATTATGAATGAAATTTCTTCAAATAATAAGAGAATAGCAAAAAATACCCTTCTATTATATGCAAGAATGTTAATGCTGATGTTTATTGCGCTTTTTACTTCCCGTGTTAATTTGCAATCATTAGGCATTGTCGATTATGGTATATATAATGTAGTGGGTGGAATTGTTGTAATGTTTTCTGTCTTGTCTGGATCACTGTCTGCTGCAATCAGTAGATTTTTAACTTATGAGTTGGCTAAAGGGGATATTGAAAAATTGAAATGTGTATTTTCGTCTTCTGTTACTATCCAATTTATCTTATCTGGTATTATTGTTCTTCTGGCAGAAACTATAGGTCTTTGGTTTTTAAATGAGAAAATGGTTATACCGCCTAATAGAATTATTGCAGCCAACTGGGTGTATCAGTTTTCTGTTCTAACTTTTGTTTTGAATCTTATAAGCATACCTTATAATGCGGCAATAATAGCGCATGAACGGATGTCTGCATTTGCTTATATAACGATTTTTGAAGCTATAGGTAAACTTTTTGTTGCATATGTTACATTTATTGTCATTTTTGATAAATTGATATGTTTTTCTGCAATGATTTGCTTTATTGGAGTTATAATACGTGTAATTTATGGATGGTATTGTAAGCGGCATTTTAAAGAATGTAGTTTCCATTTTATGTATGATCAATCGTTATTCAAAAAGATGTTTGGTTTTGCTGGATGGAATTTCATAGGAGCTAGTTCTGGTATTTTTCGTGATCAAGGTGGAAATATATTGATTAATATGTTTTTTGGTCCGTCTGCAAATGCTGCTCGCGGAATAGCTGTACAAGTTAACACAGCTGTTATTGGATTTGTTACAAACTTTACAACGGCTATAAATCCACAGATAACAAAAAGCTACGCCTCTGGGGATAGAGAATATATGATGAATTTGGTTTTTCAAGGAGCCCGCTTTTCATTCTATATACTATTGATATTGTCTCTTCCTATCATCATTAATACACCCTATTTGCTACATTTATGGTTAGGAAATGTACCTGAACATACAGATAATTTTGTTCGTTTGGTTTTGGTGTTCTCTTTGAGTGAAACTTTGTCTTATACATTAGTAACTTCCATGTTGGCAACAGGAAATATTAAGAATTATCAACTTGTTGTCGGTGGCTTGGCTTTATTAAATTTGCCGCTTTGTTATTTTTGTTTTAAGTTTGGTGCACCTATAGAAAGTATTTATGTTGTTGCCATAGTAATAAGTGTTGTTTGTGAAGCAGCTAGACTCTTTATGTTACGTAGAATGATAAAACTACCTGTAAAAAAATTTTTAAATCAGGTGTATTTTAAAGTAATATTAGTATCTGTCTTGGCTTCATTTGCTCCTGTTGCTCTTTATTTGTATTCTAATGGTAGTATTTGGTTATTCATTCTAAATTGTTTAGTGTGTTTGATATCTTCTGTTTTTTGTATTTTATTTGTTGGATGCAATTCTGATGAACGTAGTTGGGTTTATACAAAAATGAGTTCTTTGCTCTCAAAAATGAAATAGTTATATGATTAATATAAAAGATAAAAAGGATTGCTGTGGCTGTACTGCCTGTGCATCCATTTGTGCGCATCATGCGATATTGATGGAGCCTGATTGTTTGGGCTTTTATTATCCCAAAGTTGATGAAAGCTTGTGTGTAAACTGTGGCCTTTGTGACAATGTCTGCCAATTTAAAACGAATTATAAACGATTCGATAATTATGATAAGCCTTTGGTGTTTGGAGCCCGTCATAAGGAATTGTCGCAACTTTCTAAAAGTCAGAGTGGAGCTTTGTCATTTGCATTAATAGATAAGTTTTTAGAAAAAGAAGGTGTTGTTTATGGAGTTGCATTTTCAAAAGGTTTTCATGTTGTCCACAAGCGTGCTTCTGCCATAGATGAATGCGAAGAATTTAGAGGGTCCAAGTATGTGCAAAGTGATTTAAATGGGATTTTTCATTCTGTAAAAAATGATTTAATAGAAGGTGACCGAGTTTTATTTTTTGGAACTTCTTGTCAGATAGGTGGATTACGTTCTTATATTCCTAAAAAACTGCATCAAAAATTACTAACAGTTGATATTGTATGCCATGCAACTTCTTCACCACGAGTTTGGGAAGAATATATTAAATGGATAGAGAAAAAATACAATCAGAAAATACAAATTGCTAAATTTCGAAATAAGCGATTTGGATGGAGATCTTGTGTAGAAACTTTCTTGTTGTCCGATTGTGAGTTGGAAAGAACTACTTTTCGGTTTTTCTTTTATTTTAATCATCTTGCAATCCGTAAATCATGTGCAAATTGTTACTATACCAATTTGAATCGTATAGGAGACATTTCCCTTGGTGATTTTTGGGGTTGGTCTAAGTTTCATAACGAGTGGAATGATAATAAAGGTGTGTCCTTGGTTTTAGTTAATTCAGAAAAAGGCCGTATCTTTTACGAATCGCTTGAGACTGTAGATAGCATTCTTAGCAATACTAATGAGTGTATCCAACCACAGTTATTGGGGCCGGTAAATATAAATCCTAAACACGATATTTTTGTAAGTGATTTTGCGAAATATGGATTTGAATATTGTGGCCGTAAATATGGTGATTTGTCTTTAAGATATAAAATTACGAATTTCTTTAAGGTTACTATTAAAGAATATAGTTGGTATAAAAAACTTAGAAATATAAAGAAAAGATTATGAGAATAGGAATATTGACTTTTCATTGTGCGATAAACTATGGAGCTGTTCTTCAGTGTTATGCGCTTTTAAAGTATTTGGAAAGACTAGGTCATGATGTTTATGTGATAGATTATAGACCTTCTGTAATTACGGAAGTATATAGAGCATGGTCATGGAGAAGATGTAAATCAGATAAGTTCATTGGGCGTATTCGATGTTTTCTTTCGGAAGTTTACAATTTTCCTAATCGTAGAGGACGGCGTAAATATTTTGAAGAATTTGAAAAGGATTTTTTTAAATGTGTACCAGTAACTACAATTTATAAAGAACCTTTTGATTATATATTTGTCGGTAGCGATCAAGTTTGGAACTTTAACCTTACTAAAGGATTTGATTCTTTTTATTGGGGTAATTTCCATCATCCTTGTAACACGAAATTAGTTTCTTACGCAGCTAGTATGCAAGATGATTGGGAGGATGACAAAAATATTTTTATAAAGAAATATTTGACTTTTTTTTCAGGGATATCGGTCAGAGAGTCTACATTAAGGGATGCATTACAACCATTAGTTGACAAGCAAATTTTTCATGTTTGTGATCCAACATTGTTGTTATCTGAAGAACAATGGAATTTAATAGTTAATGATCCGCCCATAAAGAGTAATTATGTTTTTCTTTATATGGTTAATGAAAACAAAAAGGAAATTGAGGTAGCAAAATGCATCGCACAAAAGTATGGCTTATCTTTAGTTTATCTATCAGGTTTAGCTAACAAAGGCAATTCTGCTGGACTTGCTAGAACCTCTCCTTCTTTAATGCTCGGATTAATTAAAAATGCTTCTTTGGTAATTGCGTCTTCTTTCCATGGTACTGTTTTTTCTTTGATTTTTAAGAAAAAGTTTTTATCGATTCGACATAATAATGGAAAAGATAATAGAGTTTTGAGTTTACTTAAACCGTTAGGATTAGAAAAGCATTTTGTTACTATAGATGAATGCGTAGATTGTAGTTTTGATTTGGAAGATTATTCGAATTATGATTTATCAAGCATTTCTGTTACTGGTGAAAATTTTTTAAAATCAATTTTGATGTAGTATGCGAGTTCTATATATTGCTCATACAAGTAATTTGGCTGGTAGTAATAAAGCTTTGTTGAATATTGTAACGCAGATGAAAAAAAAGGGGCATGTAATATTAGTTATAACAAATGATGTTCCTGGAGCTCTGGATGAGTCGTTAGTAAATATTGGTGTTCTTTATAAAAAATGTCGTATTTGCCAGTCTACGTGGCATCCTGCAAATTCTGTATTTAAAAGAATAAAGTTTAATCTAAATAATATCTTTAGAGAATATAGGAGTTTTAAGGATGTTGACAAAATTGTAAAAGAGTTTAAACCTGATATTATTCATTCTAATGTTGGACCTTTGGCAGCGGGTATATACGCTTCTATAGTTAATGGTATTCCGCATGTTTGGCATCAAAGAGAATTTGTAAATAGTTATCCAGGGTTGAATTTTTTCCCGTCCTTTAGTTGTTTTTTAAGATTAGCACATTATCATAATAATTATAATATTTGTATCACATGTGGTGTTTTTGAGAATATTCAAGGACGTAAATTTCAAGATGTTGTAATCTACGATGGTGTGTTTTCGATAAGTGAATTACCGAAAGTGAATGTTTCAAAAGAAAAATATATTCTCTTCGTTGGAAATATTCATCCAGGTAAAGGACCTCTAGGGGTGATCACTGCTTTTGGAGAATTACATAAGGATTATCCAGACTATAAGCTTCTTATAGCTGGTAATGTAAATAAAGATAGTGACTATTATAAGAAATGTGTAGAAGAGGTTGAAAAATATAAAATTGAAAAACTTGTCAAATTTTTAGGGTTACGTTCGGATGTTTATTCTTTGATGTCAAGAGCAAAAATGATTGTTGTTAATTCCGAATTTGAAGGATTTGGATTTATTACGGCTGAGGCAATGCTTAATGATTGTGTTGTAGTTGGTAAGAATACAACTGGTACTAAAGAACAATTTGATGTTGGGCTTCAAACTACTGGTCATGAGATTGGAATTCGGTTTTCGGATAGATCTAGTTTGCTACTTGGTATGAAAAGAGCCCTTGATGAAGATCTGACAACTATGAGACAGCTAGCAAGACAGGTTGTAATTGAAAAATATAGCCTAGAACTAAATGTTGATAATATTATCAAGTATTATAATAGCATATTAGAGAAAAATGAAAAAAATACTCAGAATATTAAAAAAAATTCTATTAAAAGAAGATTTTATAAAAAAGGGGAGACAGCAAGGGATGATTATTGGTACTAATTGTTCATTTGTTAGTTATCCTATAGTTACAGAACCTTTTTTGGTCAATATAGGTAACAATGTAAGATTTTCCTATGGAGTTCAATTGATTGGTCATGATGGTGGACGTTGGGTTTTAGACAATTTGTATCCTGAAAAGAAGCCTTTTTATAAATTTGGTAAAATTATAATTGGAAACAATGTTTTTATTGGTGCAAATGCTATAATTATGCCTGGTGTTTCAATTGGAGATGACTGCGTAATTGCAGCAGGTAGTGTTGTGACACATTCTGTTCCCGATGGTACTGTTGTGGGGGGGGGTACCTGCAAAGATTTTGATGTCTATAGATACCTATAGAGAACATATGGAAAGTCATAGAAAAAAATATCAAATCAATTTTGATAGTTATTGGGTTAATAGAGAAAAAGAAATTTTAAGAGTTTATAATAATGAAAAGTAAAGCACGTGTAATTGCAATTTATTTACCACAGTTTCATCCAATTCCAGAAAATGATAACGTGTGGGGTAAGGGATTTACTGAGTGGACAAATGTTGCTCAGGCAAAGTCTTTATTTAAAGGACATTATCAACCAAGAATTCCAAAAGATTTTGGTTTTTATGATCTTCGTATGTCTGAAATCCGAGAGAAGCAGGCTGAATATGCTAGAAATGCAGGGATAGAGGGTTTTATGTATTGGCAGTATTATTTTGGAAGGGGAAAAAAATTACTAGAGTTACCTTTTGAGGAAGTCTTGGCTTCTGGAACTCCTGATTATCCTTTTTGTTTAGGTTGGGCAAATCATAGTTGGCAGACAAAAACTTGGAAAAGGGATTCTTCAATGAAAGAAGGCTCCACAATGATTATGGAGCAGTTTTATGAAGGAGTCAATCAGTATAAAGACCATTTTTATTATAATTTGCCAGCTTTTCAAGATAAGCGTTATATGACAGTAGATGGGAAGCCTATTTTTGTAATTTGGAATCCGATTGATCATAAAGAAGAAATTTCGACATTAATCTCTATATGGCAAAAACTGGCCAAGGATCATGGACTGAAAGGAATATATTTTATCGCTCGTCAAGTTCTTGGTACTAAGCCTTCTGAACTTTTTGAAATGGGTTTCGATTCACTTTATCAAGAAAGAGTTGCAAATGCAATGAAAGGTGTCGAAAAGTATACTTGGCTTTCTAGAAAATGGGAGAATTTTAAAATTAAAACAGGTCTTCACTTTGGTTTAGACAAGCATGATTTTGCAAAATGTTATAAAAGACTTGTAAATGATGATGCTCGTCAAGAACAAATAATCCCAACTTTAGTTTGTGGATATGATCGTTCTCCTAGAGCAGGGCGTAAGGCGCAGATATTTTATAATTTTACTCCAGAATCATGGAAGAAGCATGTTTTAGATGTTTTAAGTTATGTCCAGAAAAAGCCATACGAAAAACGAATAGTTATGCTAAAATCATGGAATGAATGGGGAGAATCCAATTATATAGAACCTGATTTGAAATATGGTTCTGCCATGTTGGATGTATTGCGTGAAGCTTTATTACAAGAAGATGACAAAAATGTTTAATTTGGCGTTTTTACTAGAAAATTATTTGTATGAAAACTAAAATTGTATATGTAGTTGTTGCAAGTTCTGATAGTGTTTTTTTTGAACAGACACTGGTTTCTATTTGGTCGGCAAAGTACCATAACCCAGATATACCTATTACTGTAGTAATAGATAAAGATACTAAAGATCGTCAAGATTCTGGTTACTATTCTTATTTTTTAAGTATGGTAGATGAAGAAATTGTTAAGGATTTCTTGCCGGAAATGTCCAATATGGAACGTTCTCGCTGGTTAAAGTTGTCTTTACGAGAAATTGTTTCAGGCGATTTCTTGTATTTGGATGCAGATACTGTAATTGTTGGAAAACTAGATGGTTTAGACTCTTTACAATGTAATGTTGGCTTTGTATATGATTTTAATACTCCTCTGCGAAATAATCCAAGTGTATTATATTATGATTTGACATTAAAAAACATGTTTGATCAGAAACTTGATCATCAGGGGTATTATTTTAATGGTGGTGCATATTATGTGAAAGATACTGATATTGCGCATAATTTTATGCAGGCTTGGTTCAATAATTGGCGTTATTGCGTTAAACATGGTTATTTGAGAGATCAATTGTCTTTAGTAAAAACTTCACAGGATAATGCTGATGATGTGGAAGAAATTGATGGAATTTATAACTGTCAATTATCGGTAAATATTCAGTACTTTAATGATGCACGTATCTTGCATTTTTATAAGAATAGTTCTACAATGCATCCGTTCTCTCCTTTTTTTGATAAGAAATTTTATCAAAAGATAAAGGAAGAACAAACTTTATCTGATAAAGTTAAAATGTGTATTATCAATTGCAAGAATGAAATAGAAGGACCAACATTTATTTGTTGCAAGAATGATATTACGTTGGTTCAAAGTCGAACTTTTGAAGCTTTACAACATGCATATATTCATAATAAATTTATATATAAATTGATATTATATTTTTCAAAAGTTTATTTGAGATTACATGGAGAGAAAAGAATATTATGGTAGGGAATGTAAAAAAAAATAATATAAAATTATCTATAATTGTTCCAATTTTCAATGTAGAAAAATATCTTAAACGTTGTATGGACTCACTTCTCAACCAAACATTAAAGGACATAGAGATTATTATGGTTGATGATGAGTCGCCAGACAATTGTCCTCAACTTTGCGAGGAATACAAGGCCAAATATCCTAACGTGAAGGTTGTACACAAGAAGAATGGCGGATTGGGATTTGCACGAAACTCAGGATTGGAAGTATGTGAGGGAGAATATGTCGCCTTCATTGACAGCGACGATTTTGTGGATGTCCACATGCTTGAAGGCCTTTATAGGTGTGCCAACAAGAGTAAGTTGGACGCTTGTTTCTGTGGGTATAATGTATATAAGGATGAATTTCATATTCGACAGAGACAAGAGAAGAAAGATTATGAGGTTTGTGAAGGGCGCAAGGCGGTAGATGGAGTCCTGATGGACATGATAGGAGCAGAACCCTCTTACCATTCAGATGTTAAGATTCTATCTTCTATGTGGAAAGGCATCTATTCGTTGAAGACCATCAAAGAGAACCACCTACAGTTTGTTTCGGAGCGAGAGTTCATAGCCGAGGACATCATGTTTCACATCGACTTTCTGCCTTGCGTCAACAAAGTAGGGTTTGTGCCTGAGTGCTACTATTATTATTGCGATAACGGCACATCGCTCACTCGTTCATACCGTTCAGACAGGTTTGCAAGAGAACTGTATCAGTATGCGAGTATGGAAAAACGTCTGTTGGGGCATGGCTATCAAGAAGAACAATTCAGAAACAGGCTTGACCGATACCTGTTGCTGAAAATCAGAGCCTGCATTTCCCAACAACAGAACTATGTGGCTACAAACGGATATAGAATGATGAGACGTGAGGCTATGAAAATAGTGTCATGTCCCGAAGTTCGAGCTTTCTGCAAGCGTTATCCCTCACATTTGTTGCCGTTGAAGCACCGTCTGTTCTTCAATATGGTTCGCTTCAAAATGACAGACTTAATTTTCTTACTTCTTAAAATTAGCAAATAAATGATTGGCTTAACAAAAGAGCAAAGCAAGACCCTGACACTCTTGAAAGGATTTGCTATCATCCTTGTAGTGATGATACATTGTGATGTGCGCAATGCTATGGGAGTAGAACATTTGTCTGGACTCGACTTATATATGCAGGGACTAACACGTGTGATAGTAATCAATGCTGTACCATTGTTCTTCTTCATCAGTGGTTATCTCTTCTTCTTGAAGAAGGACACCTATCAGAACAAGTGGAAGAAGCGATTCAAGTCGCTTGTCATACCTTATATAATATGGTGTATCATCGGTTTCCTGATACCGTTTGTGTTTCAACAAGTGTTGGGATTGGGATATTTGTTCAAAGGTGGCGAAGGACATCTGAAGCCAATTGCCGAGTTTGAGGCATGGGATTATCTGAAGATGTTCTGGAACATACGAGACGGATTGCCGATATTGAGTACCCTTTGGTTTCTGCGCAACCTGATTCTTTTAGTGGCATTAACTCCGATATTTCATTTCTTGGCAACGAGACTCAAATGGGGATTTCCAGTATTACTTGCAGCCAATTACCTTATCTTCCATCAAAATTTCTTGTGTCTGAGTAGTGCCGATATGTTCTTCTTTGGGATGGGCAACTGGCTGATGCTCAGTAGTAATTCGGGGAGGGTGCTTTTACTCGACAAGCAAAAGTACAATTGGCTGTTTCCGATATGGCTGTTAGCCTTCACCATTGACCTCATCGCTTATTATTACGATACGCAAGAAACGCTGGCACGAAACATCTTTGTAGTGATAGACTGTATGCTGATGTACCGACTAATGCGGACGGCAGTGGATAAATGGAACATGACTTGGCTTGTTAACATTTCTGCAGCATCATTTTTCATTTACCTTTTTCATGAGCCTTGGTTAGGCTATATACAAGGCTTGTTCTTCAAATTTGTACATCCCACAGGATTTTTTTGTTATCTCATGCCTTGGCTCTTCTGTGCTTTGGCGGTTGGCTATTCGTATATTGCCTATTTGATATTGAAACGATTTGTTCCCAAGTTGCTCAATGCAATGACCGGAGCACGATAAATAGAAATGGAAACAAAACAAAATTATAAACACGCATTTCTGATAGGATTATATCAGAATCCCGACTATGCAGCGACTTTAGTTGAGTCGCTGCGAGGCGAGCGGAGCAACATCTATGTACATATCAATCCGCTTTACCTTCATGATTTCAAGGATTTTATGACACGTTATTCTATGGATAATGACGTGCAAGTCATTCATACTCAGCCTACAAAATGGGGGGCATTCGCTATTGCGACAAATTCTTGACCTGTTGAGACTTGCCATGCAGGATGAGAGCAACGGATATTTCTATATGCTCACAGGGCAAGACATATTGATAAAGCCATTGACAGAATTGTATCAGTTCTTCGATGCCAACAGCGAACGTAACTATTTGTCGTTTGGCAAAAATCTGATGCTGAACCCACAGAAAGGCTATCTGCTCGGACTTAACCGCAGTCTGTATTACCATTTATTTGACTTACTCAACTATCGTGGCAATATGTTTTACAGGCAGGTTGAGAAGTATCTTGTAAAGGCGCAGCAATTTTTTCACATAAAGCGTAAATGGCCATTCCCTAACTATTACCAAGGTTCGGGATGGTTTTTTCTCAACCGAAAGGCAGTGACGGAAATCATGGAATGGCTTCTGGTAAACCATAAGGTGGTGGAATATACATTTGCTCCAGATGAAGTCATCTTTCAATCAATCTTGCTGAACAGCAAAACAGATTATCATGTAATCAATGACAACTTGCGCCTCATCCTATGGAACAACCAGGGGAAAATTGGAAGTCCTGTAATTTTGACAGAACAGCATTTCGCCCAAATCAAGAGTTCACACTGCTTCTTCGCACGGAAGATTCACCCTGTGAAGAGCAAACGACTGATAGAATTGATACAGAACCAAATTTTTAATATAGAATAATATGAAAGTAGTACTTTTAGCAGGAGGTTTCGGCTCTCGCATTTCTGAGGAATCTCAGTTCAAGCCAAAGCCGATGATAGAAATCGGTGGTATGCCCATCATCTGGCATATCATGAAAGAGTATGCCTATTATGGTTATACTGAGTTTGTAATTTGTGCAGGTTATAAGCAGGAGTATATCAAAGATTGGTTTGCAAATTATTTCTTGCATAACTCTGATATCACTTTTGATTATCGCAATGGCAAGAACGAGATGACCGTTCATCAGACCAATATGGAACCATGGAAAGTAACTGTGGTTGATACTGGCTATAATACGATGACTGGTGGCCGTATCAAACGCATTCAGAAGTATGTGGGCAATGAGCCTTTCTTGATGACATACGGTGACGGTGTTTGCGATGTGGAAATAGACAAGTTGGTTGAGTTCCATAAGAGCCATGGAAAATTGGCAACATTGACAGCCGTTAAGATGGCGCAGGACAAGGGCGTACTTGACATCAGCGGAGATTTTGCAGTAAAGTCATTCCGTGAGAAGAATGCTAGCGATGGTGCTCCTATTAATGCAGGATATATGGTACTCCAGCCAGAGGTATTCGATTTATTGGATGGTGATTCTTGCGTATTTGAGAAGTCTGCTCTTGTAGAACTTGCTAAGCGTGGTGAATTGATGTCTTACGTACATGAGGGTTTCTGGCAGTGCATGGATAATATCCGCGAGAAGAACATGCTTGAAAAACTCCTTGCAGAAGATAAGGCTCCTTGGAAGCGTTGGGAGCGTTCTATTCCTTCAATAGAGGCTCGAAAGTTAACTGGTAATATTTAAAAATACAGGAATAATTATGATAGACGTATTTGATGGATTTTTCAAGGGCAAGAAAGTCCTTGTGACAGGTCATACAGGTTTTAAAGGCTCCTGGTTGTGTATCTGGCTTCATGAGTTGGGAGCAGAGGTAGTAGGTGTAGGTCTAGACCCATATTCAGAGCGTGACAACTTTGTTCTTTCAGGCATCGGTTCTAAGATAAAGGCTGACATCCGTGCTGATATTCGTGACGGAGAGAAAATGAAGCAAATCTTTGCAGAGTATCAGCCTGAGATTGTATTCCACTTGGCTGCACAGCCTTTGGTCCGTCTCTCTTATGAGATTCCTGTAGAGACATACGAGGTGAACGTCATGGGTACTATTCATATAATGGAAGCTATCCGTGCTACCAAGAGTGTAAAGGTGGGTGTAATGATTACTACCGATAAGTGCTATGACAACAATGAGCAGTTGGAAGGATATGTAGAGACTGACCCATTTGGAGGCTATGATCCATACAGTTCTTCTAAGGGTGCTTGTGAGGTGGCTATACAGTCATGGAGACGTTCTTTCTTTAATCCTGCTGACTATGGAAAGAAACATACCGTGAGACTTGCATCTGTAAGAGCCGGTAACGTAATCGGTGGTGGTGATTGGGCTAAGGACCGTATTATACCAGACTGTATCCGAGCTTTGGAAACAACCAAGGTGATAGATATCCGTTCTCCAAAGGCTGTTCGTCCATGGGAGCATGTGTTGGAACCATTATCTGGCTATATGCTCTTGGCTCAGAAAATGTGGAATGATCCTACAGGTTACTGTGAAGGATGGAACTTTGGTCCGGAAGCCAATAGTGTATTGACCGTTTGGGAAGTGGCTTCTGCCATCGTTGAGAATTTCGGTTTTGGTGAGTTGAAGGATGTTTCTGATCCGAATGCTCTTCATGAGGCAAACCTTTTGATGCTCAATATCAATAAGGCAAAGACTCGTCTGGGTTGGATACCAAGACTGAATGCCAAGCAGTGTGCCATGCTTACCTCTGACTGGTATAAGCGATACAAGACAGAAAATGTATATGACCTCTGTGTGGAGGAAATCAATAAATTCATAGGATAATGAAAATTTCAATTTTAGGAACCAATGGCTTCCTTTCTACTGCCATTGCCAAATATGCCAATGAAGCAGGATGGAACTTAGATATGTATGGACTGGATGAACCAATTGCCCATAAGTTTGACAATTTCTATAAGGTAAACTTGATGGATGCAGAACTCGATTGCTCAGGCTTGCTGACTTCTGACATCATTGTTTATGCTATTGGTGCTGGTATTCAGGCAAACCTCAAGGAAGGTTTCAATCTGATTTATAACCTCAATGTTACAGCTCCTGTCACTATCTGCAATAAGTTGAAGGAACTTGGATACAAAGGTCGTTTCGTTACTTTTGGCAGTGTCTTTGAGATGGGTGAGACCCATGAAGAGCGTTTCTTCACGGAAGAAGATGTTCTCACATCTATTTGTCCTGCACCAAATGACTATACTGTAAGTAAGCGTATGTTGAGTAGTTTCGTTTCTTCATACAAACATGATTTTACTCACTGGCATTTCTATATCCCAACGATTTACGGTGCAGGTGAAAATCCAAAACGTTTGATACCATACGTAATCAATGCTATCCGCAATGGTGAGGAACTTCATTTTACAGCTGGTGACCAAACTCGACAGTATGTACACGTTAGTGAGGTACCACGTATGTTAGCTCAGGCATTTGATAAGGGTCTTCCATCAGGTCTTTATAATATCCAAGGTAAGGAGACTGTAACAGTTAAGGAGATTGTAACGGAGATACATCATGCTATGGGTAAGGAAGTGCCGGATGGTTGTTTCGGTAGCGTGCAACGTGCTGATGTGGGTATGAAATATCTGGCATTGGACGGTAAGAAACTACATGATGCTACTGGTTTTGAGGCAAGTATTAAGATAACAGATGTAATCGACACATATTAAGAATTAAGTATGTCACAGATAGATAAAGTAAGAATCATTCCTCGTCGTCTCATCGCAGACGACAGAGGCTGGTTTTTGAAAGCAATAACAGGAACAGAGGAGGATATACCTTCTCATACAGGTGAGGTTTACCTTACTATGGGTAAGCCTGGTCAGGCTAAGGGCGGTCATTATCATCCAGAAGCAGTGGAGTGGTTTACCATCATTGAAGGTAGTGCCATCTTGAAATTGGAGGATATGGAAACGCATGAGCGCAGAGACATTGAGATGCCTTTCGAAAAGGCTCAGACTGTTTTTATTCCCAACAATGTGGCGCACATAGTTGTAAACAATAGTGACAAGGATTTTATCCTGTTGGCTTATACCGATAAGTTGTATGATCCAGCAGATACCATCGCATATCAGATAGATTAGGATATATGGAGAATGGAAAAGTTTTATCTATAGTCATACCTACTTTGAACAGGTATGAATACTTGAAAAGAACTCTGGCTTATGTTATACCTCAGGTTCAGAAGAACCTAGATAAGGTGGAGCTTGTCATCTGCTGCAATGCCTCGAAGGACAAGACAGATGAGTATGTGAGGTCGTTATTATCTCAATATCCTTTTATCAGATATAAGTATTTTGAAGAGTATGTAGAAGTCGGGCAAAGCCTTATTCGGTCAGTTGGTGAGGCAATAGGTGAATACGTTGTCTTGTGGGGTGACGATGATATACCTTTCCCTTCTTTTACAGATACCATGCTAGAGATTATCGAGAAAAATCCTGGGGTTGGAATCATCCACTGCAATAGATTGGCAGGAAAGGACACCAAGTATGGGATGAGAAATTTATATGTACAAGAGGATAAACTTTCTTTAGATGATGAAAAAGTCTATCCGATTGATAAATTTATTGAACGATTTACTATTTCTTTGGGCTTTATTTCTTCTTTGATTTTTAGAAAAGATGGATGGAACAAGGGAATCCCTTATTATAATGATCAGTATTTTGGCTATGAGCATCTTTCAATTATTGTAAATGGTAATAAAGACAGGCTGTGTTATTATTATCCTCATCCTTTAGAGTACCAACGTTTGCCATATGAAAGAGATTTCTCTGTTAAGTGGCCTTTGTATAAGTTTGTTGGTGTACCTAATATGATGTCTGATTTTGATAAAAATGAAGTTACACATAATGCATTGGGAAAATGGCATATAGATTATAATTCTAGTTTTCCACATTTCGTATGGGATATGATGTACACTTCTCAAGCTCGTAATTTTTTCAAGCCATTGTGTAAAAGCTTGAATAAATACCAAAAGTCTCTGATGCGTAAATTTTTGACATATTGCATAGTATATGCATGTCCTGCATCCTTGTTTAGAATAATAAAAAATAGAATTTATAAATAATGAGCATACCACACATCATTCATTACTGTTGGTATGGGGGGCAAATTTAAGCCATATCCTAAACCAATGTGTTAAATCATTTACGAAACTTGGTGATAACCAGATAATATGCTGGAATGAAAGCAATTCCCATATCGACGAAAATGAATTTCTTAAGTTCTTGGCAGAAAACAAGGACTGGGCATTTGTTTCAGACTATGTAAGGCTAAAAGCCTTATATGAACATGGGGGAATATATCTTGACACGGACATTCAAGTGGTTAAGCCTCTTCCTAAAGCTTTTTATGACGCACAGCTGATACTAGGTTATGCATACGATGATATTGTAAGCACAGCCTTCATCATGGTTCAACCTCGACATCCTTTTATCAAATATCTGCTTGATATGTTGGAAGGATTTTTGAGAAAGAAGCAAAAGGTGGTTAACAATGGCTACTTTACCCAAGCGTTGCTGGATTTCTATCCTAACTTCAGACTGAATGGAAAGTATCAGGAGTTTTCGGAGGGATGTTTTATCTATCCTCGCAATTACTTTGATTTTGCTACCTTTAGTCGTAATGCTGGATATTGCATCCATCATGGCATGGGGGCTTGGCATAATCCAAAAAGTATAGTGAAGAGAATATTGAGACCAACAGTGAAATTATTGAGATTTTATGTAAAGCCTTTCGGCGTCTGGTATCAAAATCGAGTGAATCGTAAAATGGTTATGAATAGTGGTAAATTTCTAGAATTATACAGACGACATGTTAGCATTGAATAATTAAAGAAATTTGATTCATGAAAAAGAAGATTTGTTTAGTATCATCGTGTGGTGGTCATTTTATGGAATTGATGCAGTTGCTTCCTGCTGTAAAGGATCATGATTTTTATATCGTGACAGAGAAAAATGTAGCTTCTATGGCAATTGTTGAGAAATATAAGCATTATTATTTGGTGCAGCAGGAACGTAAGAGTATCAGTTTCCTGTTTAAGTTTGCGTATAACATTATAGCTTCATTTTTTTTCCTTGTCAAGGAAAATCCGGATGTAATTATCACCACAGGGGCTGGTGCATCTTACCCAACATGTAAGTTAGGAAAGATGCTTGGCAAAAAGGTGATATATGTAGAATCTTTTGCCAAATTGGACAACAAGTCTGTGACTGGAGAGATGGTCTATCCATTCGCCGACTATTTCTTTGTGCAGTGGGAAGAGATGAAGCGTGTTTATCCAAAAGCAATATATCATGGAACAGTGTATTAAGTTGTTTGTGCCGCTCGGCACCCAGAAGTTTCCGTTCAATCGCCTCATAAAGGCATTGAATCGGATGGTGGAACGAGGTTTGTATAAATCGGAGGAGATTGTAATGCAGTCTTCCATTTATGAAGTGAAGCCAAAGTTTACGCATTGTGAGTTGATACCAGCGGTGCAGTTCGAAGAGCTGATAGACAAGGCGCAATTAGTTATCACTCACAGTGGTGTGAATAGCATCATTTCTTGCATGAAGCGCAAGAAGCCACTCATAATAGTGCCTCGACTGAAAAAATATGGAGAGCATGTGGATAACCATCAGGTGGAGATAGCGGAACTGATGAAGCAAAAGTTTGATGTCGTAGTGGTTAAAGATTTGTCGAAATTAGAAGAGGCTATCGAAGAAGCTAAGCATCATGAATACAAGCCTTGGGTGTCACATAATGCAGAGTTGGTAAGTGCCATCAAGGATTTGGTGGACAAAATCTAAGTGGAGGCATCTGTATAGATCCGTGGATAAAGAAGCTTAATTTTTATGATGATCCATACGGGAGAACTTGAAGAAGGGTATTTTTGTGACCCCAAATCTTGACCATCTGATTAAACTTCCGAAGGACAAGGAGTTTTATGATGTGTACCAGAAGTCGGAATGGGTGGTGTGTGACAGTAAAATCCTCTACCTGTTCGGCAAATTGTAGAAGATTTCAATCAAGGAAGCGATTCCGGGTTCCAGCTTTTTCACCTCTATTATATGTATCATAAGGATGATGCAGACAACAAGATCGGAAGGAGGATGATAGCTGCTATGTAGGACAATATGATACGTATGGCTTGTTTCATGCGTGCAAAAGTACAACTTTATGTTGAAACAACAAAAGATATTCTTTGATTTCCTAAGATTCTGCATTGGCTCGGACTCTGAGATTCCTTCTTCCATGAAGGAAGCAGATTGGAAGGAGCTTTATCGTATCGCCCAGAAGCAATGTTTGGTGGGCATTCTCTTTGATGGCATCCAAAAGTTGCCACCGGCTGAGGTGGGGATGGGCAAGGACTTGCTTCTGCAATGGATGATGCAATGCCAGATGTTGGAGAAAGCGAATGTTAGACTGAATGATGCTGCCATCCAGGTTTCTGAGTGGTTCAGGAAAAAGGGATTCAGAACCTGCATCCTGAAAGGACAAGGGAATGCATTGCTGTATCCCAATGGCTTACATCGCACGCCTGGTGATATTGATATCTGGGTGGAAGGGGGCGACAAGCGGGTCA
>ERZ1026866.729-NODE-729-length-18887-cov-8.246495_pt1 | contig 18887 bp, 18 predicted proteins | sample MGYA00380163_ERZ1026866 | MGnify/ENA primary metagenome ERZ1026866 (study PRJEB33269, sample SAMEA4719799) | human gut metagenome | biome: human-associated habitat; feature: organic feature; material: feces | place: Cameroon | collected 2013-10 ...
TCGTAGCCGGCAATCAAAAACGGCACGAGGAACAGCACAAAGCTGGCGTAGATGTCGCCTGGGGTGCCGAATGCGGCGGTGAGGGTGCCAAGCTCATCGAGGGCGTACACCACGGCAAAAATGCCCAGCGCTACCAGGATGCGGTTGCGCTTATGCTCGAGCGACTCTTTCTTCTTGCGCTTCTTCTTTTTCTTCTTGGGGTCGGCGGTGGCCATGACTCGTATCCTCCCATTTGAATGTATGAACACTCACTCATATAATTTCGCGTGCAAAGGCCGCGGCAAGCGCGGCCTTTGCAGGTTGGCGTAAACCTGGGCTAGAGAATGATCTCGCAGTCCGGCTCGGCGTCGGCGGTGAACTCCACGACACGGTCGAGGACCTCGTCGAACTCGGTGTCATCGGCCTCGAGCGTCAGCTTCTGGGTCATAAAGTTGACGGACACGGATTTGACGCCCTCGAGCTTGGCCAGCTCGTCTTGAAGCTCGCGTGCGCAGTTGGCGCAGTCGATCTCGTCGAGTTTAAACTGCTTTTTCATGGTGGGTTCCTTTCCCTGTTTTGCGGCTTGGGTGCAGGCCGCGCTGGTACCGTGGTTGGTTGCTATTCGCAGATATGGCTCATGCCCTGGTTGAGCATGGTGTAGACGTGATCGTCGGCAAGCGAGTAGAGGATGTTGCGGCCGTCGCGGCGGAACTTGACCAGGTGCGACTGCTTAAGCGTGCGCAGCTGGTGCGATACTGCCGACTGCGAGGTTTCGGTTGCCTCGGCGATTTCGGCCACGCAGAGCTCGCGGCCCATGAGGGCATAGAGAATCTTGATGCGCGTGGTGTCGCTGAAGACCTTGAACAGGTCAGCGAGGTCGTAGAGAAGCTCCTCGTCGGGAAGGTCCTCGGGCGAGCAGGTGGTGGGGACGATTGGCTCAGTGGCCTCGGTGTCGGGCTTCGTTTCATCAACGCAGACGCTCATTGCAATATCCTTTCATATGAACATGCGCTCATATAACTCACTTCCGATTATATGAGCGCATGTTCATATGTCAATATCGTTTAGGCAATCCGTCGTACAAAATGATGAGGAAAAGCGGACGAGATCCCGGACTAAGCGGTTTTGATAGGTGATGCCGGGGTGGGTGCCCCTGCGCCGTGCAAAAATTGGAGTATTCTGCAACGATAGGGGGTCTGTAATTTATCGCAGGCCAAATAATGCAGCTAAAGAGTTATCTTAGGCTGGTAAACCGATGAGCTATTCCTCAAATGTTGCCTAACGTTCTCACGCAAGAGTGATTTCGCTTCACTTTTGGATCCACTCGAGGGTGATGGACACCCGGCTCTGCTGAATACTCGCAATTTTGCACGTCGCTAGGGTACCCACCTTGTTAGTCAGCCTGGTTTCCGGCCCCGAAGACCCTGCCCTCGGGCGTGAAACTACTTGTTTGGTTGAGTGATGGGCTGTCGGGTTCGACAGTCTGCATGTCATCGATTGACGGAACCTCGTTAATCGTCGGATCGTCCAATGTGATGCCTTCGAGCATTGCTTTTTCGAGGTCGATTTGTTGGCGCTCTTTGGAATCCTGGCGAAGCTCCTCCTGGATTCGTTTCTTTTCCCCAATAAACCTTCTGAGCACAAATAGTCTCAGGTCCTCTTGCATGATTTGAAAGTCTTTTGGCAGACGCGAGGGGCGTATACCTTCTTTTCTTTGGATTGCCTCCATGACCCTAACGAAAGAGCTGGCATGCATAAAGGAATAACGGCTGACGGTGATGATTCCGTACCCCATGGACGCAAGTGCGTTCTTGCGTTCTTCGTCAATGGCGCGGTCTTCTTCCGCGTCGTGATAAAAACCGTTGTATTCAATATCTGTTCGAGATTTCTTCAGATATGCATCCATAAAGAACTTTTTGCGTCTCGTGAGATTTTTTGCGGCGGCGGTGACCTTCACCTCGTAGTCGGTCTCAATTCCCTTTATGCCAAGCCCTCCTTCGCTTTTGGGCAGCGTAAGCATCATGACAAAGGCCGTTTCCATGGGAGAGCGGCATCCGTCGCGTACACATTGAATAGCCTTTCGGGCAAGGGCCAAACCGTCGCATCTGGTAATGGAATTAAAGAACTGCTTTAGCCTCTCGGTTGAGGTAAGTGGGAAACGCTCGGTATAAGAGGTAGAAGAACCGGTTCCAAGAGAATAAACGCCGCACAGCTCAAAGTAGTATTCCACCAGTTCGCGAAAAGGGAGATAGGTGGCGGCCTGAAGTGCGCAAAGCTCAACTCCAACAATGTAGATGTCATCTTCTAGCTCTATAAAACGCGAGCATGAGAATCGCTTTGACGTAACGTGGCATTGACAGTTCATCGCGTAGCGCGCGTTCCTGCGATCAAACACCATTACCTCGAGGGGATCGTTTGCGTCGCGGGCAACATCATGTTTGGCAAGCCATTCTTTGGCCGCGTCGAGGAGCGTTCCGGTGGGCACGATCCGTAAATTGCGGCAGGGCTGCAGGACTCGATGCCTTTCGCAGACACCGAATGCGCGGCCTGGTAGACCGCTTTTGCCGTGGTATGTGACAATACGATACTCATGGTATATATCGTGTCAGCTAATGTCGTGTTGATGACGCTGAGCGGAAAAGTCGTTTTAGAGGTCTAACCAAATGCTGTCCAAAAGCTTGACGCAATTATGGGTTGGTACGCCCTAAATAAATGTTTTCGCAGCTCGGCTATAGCATAGAAATACTCAATTGCTGCACATTTGGTATCGATGCATCGCCATCCGAACACAAATCACGTGTCGGGAAAGTGCCGAAATAGTAAAAAATAGGGTTCAGAATTTGTGAAGAGCGGGCCTGCTTATGGAACGTAGGGCGGCCCCGCTGCGGGGTTTCCCGCTGCGGGGCCGCTCGTGAGCAAGCAGTGTTTGTCGCAGGCGTTGCTATTTCGCAAACAGGTTCTTGAGGTTGAACTCGGCCTGGACGGTACGGAGCATGAGATCGGTGTCGTCGAGGCCCAGGTGCTGCTCGTTGGCGTCGGCGGCGAGGGTGCCACGGCGGCGGGCCCAGTTCTCGAGCGCAGCGGGTGCGGACTCGCGGGGGAGCGAGCGCACGTCGGCGTCCAGGCTGCGGCAGATCTGGCGCGAGTCGATGACGATGATCTTGCCTGCGCGGCGTGCCTCGGCGTAACCGTCCAGATGAATCTTGAACCAGCTGTCCTCAAAGGCAGCGTTGTGCGCCATATAGGGGTACTTCTTCATGAGCTTGAGCAGCTGCTTCTGCAGCTCCTTGTTCTCGCGGAACGGCTTTTTGCCGTCGATGTCGCCCCAGGTGATGTGATGGATGTTCGATAGCGGCACATCCTCGCCGCGGTAGATGTCGGGCAGGCCGCAGTAGTGTGCCTCGGCGTCATGCGGCACGGCGTCGCTGGTGAGATCCATGATCTCCCAGCCCACGTTGAGGATGTAGCCGCGCTCGGGCGCGCGACCGGTGGTCTCGATGTCGATGCCCAGCACCGTGCCTTGGATGGGCTTGCGGGCATAGGCCACGCCGAGTGCGTCGCGGTCACCGCGGATCTCGCGCATAACGGACGCGGCGGTGCGCTTTTGCATCTTGCCAATGGCGGCGCAGGTGTCGGCGTCGGACAGGCCGCGCGAGAGCGTCGCGGGCGTCACGTTACGTAGACGCGCCTCGCCAATCTGGTCGCACAGGTCGCGGTTGCGGTCGGCCAGGTCGCGCACAGTGGCAAAGTCGAAGCCGGGGTCGCCCTCGGCGGTAAAGTACTCGGTCTCGAGCACCTTGAGGGCCTCCTCGCCCTTCTGGCGCTCGGACTCCATGGCGCCGTGGTCGCCGTAGATAAACATGGGGATAAACGGCTGGCGCTCGTATTCGAGTGCTTGCGAAACATTCATATGCTGCTCCTTGGACGGGCCGCGTCACGCGGCTCGGGGTTACTGAGTTGTGGCGAGATGATAGTTTACCATGGGCAACTATTGGCACCGCGCCCGGGACAACTACAATACCCTAGTTGACCGCTAGGACTTTTACAATGATGCCGAAAGACACGAAAGGTTCCATCCGTCATGGATTTACTGATTGATATTCTGCTCGACGCCGGCAAGGACACGCTGTCGTTGGTGCCGTTTTTGTTGGTGACGTATTTGGCTCTTGAAACCCTTGAGCACGTTGCGGGCGATCGCGTCAACGGCGCTATCAAGCGCGCCGGCGCCGCGGGCCCCGTGGTTGGCTCGCTGCTGGGCATGGTGCCGCAGTGCGGCTTTTCGGCCATGGCAGCAACGCTGTACGCTGGCCGCGTCGTGACGCTGGGCACGCTGGTCGCCGTGTTCCTCTCGACCTCCGACGAGATGTTGCCGCTGTTACTCGCCGAGCAAGTTCCCGTGCAGGCCATGGCGATGCTGCTCGCCTCGAAGGCGCTGATCGCGCTGGTCACGGGCTTTATCGTGGATGCGGCTATCCACGGCCTTCGTCGTAATGCCCGCGCGCATGCGGCGATTCGCCGTACCGTGCTGGGGACCGCTGCCAATCCGGCTCATGTGAACTGCGCGCACGACGACCATACCGGGGGCGACATCATTGACGAAGTGGCCGAGGCGGGCGTAAGTGCCGATCACATCCACGAGCTGTGCGAACGCGACCATTGCGGCTGCGACGACGATGAGGACGGCCACGGGCACGATCACAGCCACGGCCACAGCCACGATCACGGTCACGCGGACAAGCACGAGCACCACCACGACCACAGTCACTCCCACGAGGGCGCGCCCGTTCTGTCGATCATCCGTAGCGCGATCTCGCACACCGTGCAGGTGTCGGTATTCATTTTCCTGGTGACGCTGATTCTGGTCGCCGTCCTCGAGACCTTTGGCGAGTCCGCAATCGAGCAGTTCCTGCGCGGCAACGAGACGCTTGCGGTTCTGGGCTCGGCGCTTGTCGGTCTGATCCCCAACTGCTCTGCCAGCGTGGTCATCACGCAGCTGTACCTGGAAGGTGCGCTGCAGCTGGCCCCGATGCTCGCCGGCACGCTCATTTCCGCCGGCGTGGGCTACCTAGTCCTGTTCCGCACCAACCGCAGCGCTCGCGAAAATGCCGTGTTCCTGGTCATGATGTACGTCATCGGCGCCGGCTGGGGACTCATCCTCTCCGCCTTCGGCCTCTAAGCAGGCCTAGCAAAACGGGCTTCAAAATAGCCATGCTCGGCGCCGGCGCAATGCGGCGACGCATGGCATTTTGAAGCCCGTTTTTTGTTGAGCCATGGATCCTGAGCGTTCACGCCGCTCAAAACAAAAAGGCAGATTTCCGGGCATATCCCAAAAATCTGCCTTGGTTAGTGTAGCAGCTCGGTGAGGTTGCGTTTAAAGCGGGATCGGTCCTCGCTGGTGAAGGCTGCCGGACCGCGGGTGCGTCCCCCGGCGCGGCGCACCTTCTTTTCCTCGTGGCGAATAAATAGTTGCATGTCGATGGTCGCCTTATCGTAGACGCGCCCGCGCACGCCAATGGCGGCGGCATCGCGTCCGAGCACCATGCTCGCCAGGCCTATGTCTTGTGTCACGACCACGTCGCCAGCCTGCAGGCGCTCGACAATGGCAAAGTCGGCACTATCGGCTCCCACACTCACATCGAGCGTCGTGACCCAAAAGCCCCGACGCGCGTGCTCGGCATCGCGCGGGTCGTCGCGGCGAATGTGGCGCTCCAGGTTTTGCGTGCTGTTGCCGGCGATAACGACGGCGACGCCCGCCCTCCGCGCGCAGTCAATCGACTCGCGTGTGACCGGGCAGGCGTCGGCATCAATAAAAAGCGTCTTTGGCATCTAACGCACCAGTTTGCCAAATTGAATGGCGCGAATAATCAGCGCCACGCCAAACACCAGCAGCGCGGCACCGCTAAAGATGACGAGCATCTTGGCCGACCACAGCGGATAGATAAACACGAACATGCCCGCGATGATGGAGAGTGCGCCGCTCAGGATGGCGAGGGCACGGTTGGCGGAAAGCTCGGATTCCAGAATCGACATGACGCCCTCAACAATCCAGCCAAAGCCGGCGACGACCACTACAAGCGTGGTGAGCGTCGCGGTCGAGAAGGCCTGGTTGCGCAGGATTATGACGCCGCCCAGAATGATGAGCAGGTTGGAGATGATGCTCGTAACGCGCCAGCCGGTGGGCAACAGCGGCTCGAAAACAGCGGTAAACAGCCTGATCGCGGCCGTGATCACAAAGTAGAAGCCCAGGACGGTCGTCAGGAAGACGAGGGACTTGGCGGGCGCAAACAGCAGTGCGATGCCGGCGACGAGTGCCAAGACGCCCGTGATGGCGTAAATCCAGCGCACGGCCTTGACGGCCTTGCCTGCCATGCTTTTCTCGTCAAATCCAAACGCGCTCGATTGCTTGTCATCGTTCTTAAAGATGCCCATGATGTCTCCTTTCGTGCGGCGTAAGCCGTAGCTCTTGCAACCAGTATCGCCCAAGGGCGCTGTCGCGTGGGGCGGAAGGGGCGAATTGGAGCCTCACCTTCGCGAATTGTCACCTTTGTTCCCGTTTGGATGTGGGATATTCAACAGATGTAGAACATTACAGCTCTGTTCGTTATTGCCTACGTTTTAGGTTAGATTTTCTTAAGAACAATTGGCTTTTATTGGGGGTCCCTATGAACGAAGCAGTTCCCGCGGTGCCGTCGAGCGCCGAGTCGATGGCAAAGCAGGGTTGCGAAAAGCTTGGCCTGGACACATTTGACGCGTTGGTCCGCCGCGCCCGCACGTGCCGCCGATTTGACGAGTCCATGCGCGTGCCGCGCGAGTTTTTGCTCGAGCTGGCAGAGCTGGCGCACCTGGTCCCTTGCGGCGCCAACGCTCAGCGCCTGCGCTTTCATGTGGTGAGCGGTGCCGAGGATTGCGCGCGCGTATTTGATGAGCTCGCGTGGGCCGGTGCGCTCAAGGATTGGTCGGGTCCCGATGAGGGCGAGCGTCCGACCGGCTACATCGCGATTCTTGCCGAGCGCGCTGTTCCAGGTAAGCCCGCCGCGCCCATCACCGAGGTCGACACGGGCATTGCCGCGCAGACGATGATGCTCGCCGCCCGCAGCGCCACGCCCGAGGTGGCGGCATGCATGTTCAAGGCCTTTACGCCCCGCGCAATCGACGCCATGGGGCTCGATAACGACAAGTATGAGCTCAAGCTGATCATGGCTTTTGGCGTGCCAGCCGAGACACAAGTGATCGACGCGATCGACTCCAACCCGGATGGCTCTATCAATTACTGGCGCGATGAGGCGCTGGTGCATCACGTGCCCAAGCGTCCGCTTGCCGACGTGCTGCTGTAGTTACGCGTCGTTGCGGTACGATCCGGCGGCAAAACCACCACAAAGGTGCCTGTCTCCTTTGTGGTGGTGCGAGGGGAGGGCGTGTGGCCGATCTGTATTTGGTGCGGCATGGGCAGACCGAGCTCAATGTGAAGAACATTTTGCAGGGCTGGCACGATTCGCCGCTTACGGCGCGCGGGCGCGAGCAAGCGCTGGCGACGCGTGCGGCGTTCGAGGACCGCGGCGCGACCTTTGACCATGTGTATTCGTCTCCGTTGGGGCGGGCGCGGTGTACGGCCGAGCTGATCGTTGGCGAGGGCTGTTCCATAGAGCTGGTCGACGACCTGCGCGAGTGGCATTTGGGCTCGCTGGAGGGCACATCAAACCGCGAGATGCCGGCGCAACCTTGGGGCGATTATCCGGTTGCCTTTGGTGGCGAGTCGGAAAGTGAGCTCCGCGCACGTATGGTCTCGGCGCTGTCCCACATCATGGCCCGGCCCCGGCACGACTGCGTGCTGGCCGTCTCCCACGGCTCAGCCTGCCAGGAGTTTCTTAGATGCGTGACTGGCGGGGGAGAGCAACCCGACAACGGTGCCGTGCTTCATTTTGGCTATTGCGACGGGGCGTTTTCGCTCTTGGGTTGGTAACAAACGAAAGGACCCCTATGAATAAAGACCTGTATCTGGTCCGTCACGGGCAGACAATATTTAACCTCAAACGCATTATCCAGGGCTGGAGCGACTCGCCGCTCACGCAGCTGGGTTGCGACCAGGCGGCGCGCGCCGGCATGTTTTTGCGTGCGCGCGGCATTGAGCCCGACCACGCCTACACCTCGACGCTGCACCGTACTGAGCAGACTATCGCCAACCTGTGGCCGGGCCTTGCCTACGAGCGCCTAGACGGCCTGCGTGAGTGGTTCTTTGGCGACTTTGAGGCCGAGCGCGTGATGCTCATGCCCGAGCGCCCGTGGCGCGACTTCTATTGCCAGTTTGGCGGCGAGGGCCAGATGCAGGTGCGCGAGCGCATGGTGGCGACGTTGACCGAGCTTATGCAGCGTCCGGACCATACGTGCGTGCTCGCGGTAAGCCATGGCTCGGCTATCAAGGAGTTCATGGACCACGTGAAGGGTGCGGCGGCAGACGAGCGCGACCGCGTTCCGGGCAACTGCTCGGTTCTGCACTTTGCGTTTGACGATGCGACGGATACGTTTGAGCTGGTTGAGATCTTTACGCAGGAAGACTACGCGCGCGAGCTGGGGCTTGAGCCGCTCGTGGCGGCAGCAGGCCCGCAGCGGGGGTAGCGCGGGCGTGGCGATGTGGATCGCCAACACCATTGCTCGATGTGAAAGGGGCGGGGATGCATGCGCATGTATCCCCGCCCTTTGCTTGTTGAGCTATCGAGTCTTTTTGCTGGGCGTTTAGACTCTGTTAGAACCGTGCGATCTGGTGGGTGAGCAAACCCGTTGGAACCTGCGGCGCGGCACCGGCGACCTGCGCGGCGGGGAACAGCGCGGCAACGGTAAAGTTGAACGGCTCCTTGCCGGTGTACGTTCCGGCAGCACGGGCCTCATCGGCCAGCAGCTGCGACGCCCCGGTCAGAGCGACGGCGTAGGCGGGGTCGTCGGCCAGTGCCGGCTCCGGTGCTTGGTCGAGCATGGCGCGGATGGCCCCGACGGCGTCCTCGCGCTTGACCTCCCACGCACGGTGCGTAATGCCGGCGGGGTCGGTGACGGCATAGAGCGAAGCGCCCTCTTTGGCGGCGCCGAGGATGATATCCATGACGGGGGAGGCTTCGTAGGCGAGCGACACGGGGCGCGGCTGCACCTTGAGCTCGGCAATCGCGTGTGCAGCGGCGAGTGCGTCGACGTTCTCGGCGGCAGCCTCGTCGCTGCCCGTTAGCACGCTAACCGGGCAAATCGCCACGACACCCGTCACGCGACCCGGCTCGCCCGAGCATTCGTACACGTAATACGCCGCACCTGGATCCTTGAGCATCAGGCCGTCGGCGATGGCGCCGCGCAGGGCGTCGTTGCCGCTCAGGATACCGCCCATCGCAGGCAGCGCTTCGAGCACGCGGTCCTGAGCCGGGCGGATGCAGGGAAACGGAAGAGCTTTCATGGACGGTCCTAACGCGCGAGTCGGTTTGTTCGCGGCTTATTATGCCCCAACTTGGCCGTTTGCGTTCCAGAGCGTGTTGTCAACGAGCGCGATGAGCACCTTCTGACAGCGAACGATATCGGCGTGGGGCACATACTCGTTGGGCTTGTGCGCGAGCGCGAGCGACCCGGGGCCGTAGCTCATACAGTTGCGGTTGCCCGTCTTGCCCGCGATGACGGCAGTGTCGGTGTAGCCGGTAAAGAAGCCGACGGTCGTGTCCGCGTCCGTTACGTCATCGGTGACACGCTTGAGCGCGGCTAGAAGAGGAGAGCCTGGGTCGCGCTCGATGGCGGGGCGGTCGCCTGTCACGGCGTAGCTGCCATGGCAGCCGGGGACCGCGGCCTCGGTGCCGGCGATGGCCTGCTCTACCATGCGCGTCGCGGCGGCCGTATCAGTCGGCGGGGTCAGGCGCATATCGACCCAGACCTTGGCGTGGTCGGGCACAACATAGGGACGGTAGCCACCCTCGATCTGTCCAAACGTGATGGTCGAAGGCCCCAGCTCATCGTGTACGGGCAGCGCCGCGAACGTATGGCGAAGCGAGCAGACGGCCTCGGCTATGGCGGCGACGGCGTCGGCGCCCTTCCAAGGCTGGCTCGCATGCGCCGTGACGCCGGTCATCTCGATTTCGAACCATGTGCGTCCCTTGTGCGCCACCTGAATCTGTCCATCGGTGGGCTCGGTGTCCAGTACCCATTCGCGCGAGCCGACCCAGCCGGCGTCGATGGCCGCCTCGGAGCCGCGCATAAAGTCTTCCTCGTCGACCGAGCAGATGAGCGAAAAGCCGCGGTGGGGCAGCGCGCCAACTGCCGCCACGCGCTCGAGCGTATGGACCAGCGCGGCAATGGCGCAGGCCAGGCCACCCTTCATATCGCAGGCGCCGCGGCCATAGAGTTTATCGTCACGCACGATTGCTCCGAGCGGGGGAATGCCTGCGTCCCAACCGTCTCCCAAGGTGACGGTATCCATGTGGCAGATGTAGACGAGCCGTGGCTCGTCGCTCAAACCGGGCACGGTGACCATGAGGTTGCGGCGTCCGGGGAGCACCTCGAGCTCCTCAATCTGCACGGCATCGAGTGTCGGGTGGTTCAACCGTGTCAGCCGTTCCTCAACCAGCGCTTTGATATAGCGTTCAATCTCGCCCTCATACGCACCTGGGTCGGAACTGTCGATCCGCACGAGCCCTTGCGTAAGCCGCCAGGCAAAGTCCTTGTCAACCATATGCAACCTCACAATCAGTCTGCTTTCCAAACCGATTGTAAGCCTCCTGAGAGATCCGCGACGTGCGCACAGCAGCATTTACCGTTCGCAGGCCGAGCCAGCGCGTTTGCCGTCCGTGCGGGTTCACAAACGGCGCAGTGGGTACGTAGCCTTTATGGACGACATGCTGTGCGACATATCTGCCTTTCGGTATCACCGGATACCTCCACAGGTCTTGGCGATAATGCCGGACCTGCCCGATTCTGCGGACGATCCGCGCAGGGAGCGCCTTTGCGAGCATCCGCTCGTCAAGCATTTCCTGGGCGCCCCGTTACACGTTTTGGCGCAGGGCAGCTGCGGACGTAAGGGTGATCGCATTGTCAGGCATGTTTGGAACGGGGAGAGGCCGTTTGGCTCCGTGCGGCAGACGGAGTTTGGCCTCGATGTCGCGTCCCCGCTCTTTACCCTGCTGACCCTGGCCTCCTCGGTTTCAAACGAGCGCCTGATCATGTGCATGTATGAGATGTGCGGCACCTTTGCCGTGTGCAAGATTGCGCCACAAGTAAAGTTGGCGCTTGAGCAGGCATATGGGGGCCGGTGGGGCGACGCGCGGTCGGGCTGGGAAAACGTAAAGGATGCCTCGGGGAATCCAACGGACTTGTGGAAACGGCCGCCCTTGATCGAGCTCTCTGAGCTTGCAGAGTTCGTCGATAAGATCCGGGGGCTCCGCGGCGCTAAATCGTTCATACGAGCCGCGAAATGCATTACGGGGATGGCGGCGTCGCCGCTCGAGGTCCAGGCTTCGATGCTGTTTGGCCTTACGAGGTTGCGCGGCGGCGAAGGACTGCGCCTTACCAATAACGTTGAGATTCGTATGACGCGCAGCGCCCGCCTGATTTCGGGGCTTGATAGGCGCTATGCCGATATCCTGCTGGCAAATAAGGACGGCAGTCGAGAGTGCCTTGTTGAATGCCAGGGTAAAGCCATACACGGATCCATTGAATCCAAGATCTCGGACTCCGACCGAACGACGGCCTTGCAAGCGATGGGATATCCCGTCGTTTTGATGACCTATGGCCAGCTGGCCGACTCCGATGCCTTCCGCGTGGTGATGGAACTCATCATGTCCTATCTCGATGCGCCGTTGAAAGACAAGACACCGCGGCAGCAGGAGCTCGAACGGCGGCTTCGTGAGGAGATTTTTGTCGATTGGGCGGGAATGTAGTCGTGCAGGTGGAAAGCGGTCGCGCGAACTAGAGTTTTGGGCGCGAAAAAGGCTTCAGTTTCGCCTTGAAAGGGCTATAAAATTGCTATCCGGAACTAGTTGTTTCGGAAAATCGACAGTCAACTTGGATGTGGTATATAGAGATCGATTTTTACCTACTAAAGCCCCTGATAAAGCTGTTTATCAAAGCAGGTGTGCTCGGTGATTTGGGTATGAGTGTCGATTATCCGAAAAAACTTGTTCTGGATAGCATTTTCAAAACCAGCCGGAGCAACGAAATCGGCCCCCGTTTCGTGAAGACGGGGCCGAATGGGCTTCATGGCCTTCCTGGCAGGTTTGGCGCCGTCGCTATTTGATCACGCGCACGCGATACATCGACGGAATCTGCTTGAGCGCCTCGATGGTGCTGCTGTCCAGGTGCTCGTCGGTGTCGAACATGGTGTAGGCGTTCTCGCCGGCGGACTCGTTGGTCATACGCTGCACGTTGGCGTTGTCCTTGGCGAGAATGGCCGTGATCTGGCCGATCATGTTGGGCACGTTTGCGTGCAGGCAGGCGATGCGGCTCGCGGCGCGCGCCTTGCCCATGCTGCAGGCGGGGTAGTTGACGCTGTGCGCGATGTTGCCGTTCTCCAGGTAATCCTTGAGCTCGCTGATGGCCATGTCGGCGCAGTTGGCCTCGGCCTCGCCAGTGCCGGCGCCCGAGTGCGTGGTGATAAACGTATTGGGCATCTTGACGGTCTTGGGCGTGGCAAAGTCGCAGCTAAACCAGCTCAGCTTGCCCGCGCGCAGGGCGGCGTCGACGGCGTCCTCGTCAATGATGGTTTCGCGCGCGTAGTTGATGAGCACGGCGTCGGGTGCCAGCAGGTTAATCTGCTCGGTGCTGATCATGCCGATGGTGTCAGCCTTACTGGGCACGTGCACGGTGAGGTAGTCGCAGCCGCGGCAGAGGTCCTCGAGCGTGCCGACGCGCTGCACCTCGCGGCTCAGCACCCATGCGTGCTCGACGGAAATAAACGGATCGTAGCCGTAGACGTCCATGCCCAGATCGACGCAGGCGTTGGCGACCTTGGAGCCCACGTTGCCCAGGCCGATGACGCCGATGCGCTTGCCCTTAAGCTCGCGGCCCACAAAGGCCTTCTTGGCCTTCTCGGCATCGACCTGGATCTCGGGATCGTCAGCGTTGTCGCGCACCCAGTTCATCGACTGCACCACGCCGCGGCTCGAGAGCACCAGCATGCCCAGGACGAGCTCCTTGACGGCGTTGCTGTTGGCGCCGGGGGAGTTAAAGACGACGACGCCCTTCTTGGCGTACTCCTCGACGGGGATGTTGTTGACGCCGGCGCCGCAGCGGGCGATGGCGCGGATGCCCTCGGGCAGCTCGTAGCCGTGCAGGTCGGTCGAGCGCATCAGGATCGCGTCGGCCTCCTCGGCGGTGCTTACAAACTCGTAGCCCTCGCCAAACTCGACTTTGCCGTCTTTAGTGATGTCGTCGATGGTCTTAATCTTACGCATGGAAAAACTCCTTAGCAGGTCTGTCCAAAACAAGTGGTCTGAGGTGGCTGGTCGGCCCGCGTGTTGCGGGCTAGTTAGATCGCGGACTCAAACTATGCTGCGTTTCGAAGTCCTTCATGTACGTGGCCAGCGCCTGCACGTCCTCCATGGTGACGGCGTTGTACACGCTGGCGCGCATGCCGCCGACGAGGCGATGGCCCTTGACGTTTTGGATCTGGTGCTCTGCCGCGCCTGCGACAAAGGCCGCGTCGAGTTCGGCGTCGCCGGTGCGGAAGGTGACGTTGGCGATGGAGCGACTGTCTGTCTGCGCGGTGCCGTGGAATAGTTTGCTGTTCTCGAGCAGGTCGTAGAGCAGGTTGGCCTTGGCCCAGTTGCGCTCAGCCATGGCGGCAAGTCCGCCGGTCTGCTCGACCCAACGGAACACCTTGCCGCACACGTAGATGCCAAAGGTGTTGGGCGTGTTGAGCATGGAGCCCTTGGCGGCCTGGGTCTTAAGGTCCATGTACTGCGGCGTCTGCGCAAAGGCCGGGCCGTCGGCAATCAGGTCGTCGCGCACGATAGCCACGGTGACGCCCGCGGCGCCGGCGTTTTTCTGAGCGCCGGCGTAGATGAGCCCGTAGCGCTCAACGTCGAGCGGCTGCGACAGAAAGCAGCTCGAGACATCGGCGACCAGCGGCACGTCGCCGCAGTTGGGCAGCTCGTGGTACATGGTGCCAAAGATGGTGTTGTTCTGGCAGATGTAGACGTAGTCGAGCCCGTCGCCCGCAGCCTCGGCGGCAATGCGCGCGTTGACGTCGGCCATGTCAGGGATGCAGTCGAAATTGGTTTCCTCGGAGCTCGCGAGCAGCACGGCCTCGCCGTACTTGGCGGCCTCCTTGTACGCCTTGTTGGCAAAGTTGCCGGTCACGACGTAGCCGGCGCGGCCACGACGCATGAGGTTCATGGGGATGCCCGCAAACTGCAGCGTGGCGCCGCCCTGTAAAAACAGGACACGGTAGTTGTTCGGGATGCTCAGCAGGCGGCGCAGGGTTGCCTCGGCGTCGTCGATGATCTGCTGGTACATGCTAGATCGATGGCTCATCTCGAGCACGGACATGCCGCAACCGCGGTAGTCCATCATCTCGTCGGCGATCTCGGCGAGCACGCTTGTGGGCAGCGCGGCCGGGCCAGCTGAGAAGTTGTGCACACGTGCCATCTTCTAGGTCCCCCTCGTAGTCGTTTGAACGTTCGGGATACTTTAGCACAGTGGAGCGCCAGGCGCGACCGCATCACGGTAAAACTCGAGTGCGCCGCTATGATTTACAGGATGGTTACATGGAAGACTTGGCGCCAGCCTATATCACCGGGATATACCGTGACAAATACTCCTTGAGCGCCGGGTCGCAAACATAAAGAAACGTTCCCAGCATGCCGCGCGTCATGAGGACATAGTAGGCGTTGACGATGATCTTTCGCAGGTCATCGTCGTTTGCTTTTTTCTTGGCGACGGCATCTTTGAAGTCCGCTTTGTTAACGCAGACGGCTCCTTTATCGGTGTCGTAGTAAATGTCTGGCCCCAGAATGACGAAGCCGTAGTTGAGGTCGTAGCCCTGCACCGTGTGAATGCACCCAACCTCATTGACGGCGTTTGCCGAGTTAACCCAATCCTTTTGGCTCGAGTTCCAACGTTTGGGGATGCCCTCGATAACGATATCGAACGTATCTTTATTGTTCTTGGTTTCCCATTTCCAGGCAAAACCGGCCGTCATTCGAGACAGGCCAACTTCCTTTTCCTTCTTTTGCTGCAGAGAACAGAAATCCTCAAATCGGTCGACGATGCCAAACTGGTACCTGGGGATATCGCTGTTCGGGTCGCCGGATCGCGAGTCGTAGGGCTGCGAGGCAAAGAGCTCATCAAACATCATGCCGGCGTGCATGTACGCCTTGTTGTCGAGTAGATCGTATACAAAATCGAGATACTCGTCGCCGCCACGCACGCGCATTTGGGTACTCAAGCTGAATTCTTCGGTCTCGATTCCCGCTTCTTCGAGTTGGTTGAGTCGCTGCTCGAGGCCGTCCCGATTAAGTCCGGATGCACGGACCTGCTGCTTGGGGTCATAGAATAGATAGGCCTTGTCGCAGCATTTAAAAATCCAATCCACCTGGCTGCTCGTGCGAGGCAAGTTGAGTCGTTCGCATGTGTTGTAAAAAGCTCCGATGCCGGCGCCGGCGGTCAAGTAGTTTCCCAGTCGGTGTGCCTCGTCGACAAGCAAGATGTCATACCGATCGTTTTTGGTGACATCGCTGGGGCTCAGGATATCGCTGGGCCTTAACCCGGGAAGGAAGTGCGTGAGCTTTTTGAGCGTCTTGCTCAAAGACTCCATGGGCGTTACGAAGCCGACCCGCAGGCCGGAAAGGTTCGGCTCATTTTTGATTTTGAACATGAGACTGATGGCAAGGATTGTTTTGCCTGTTCCTGGCGCGCCATTCACGACGGTTATACGTTCTCTTTTTGAGCCGCCATGTTTTACGTCTTCATGCTCCTGTTCGAGCCGCTTGTAAATCGTCTCAGTCGTTTCGTATTGGTCAGGCGTAAGCGTCTTAAAGGGCGAGAACTTGAACAGGTCTGTGTTCTCGAGTTCTTCAATCGGATGAATCGCGTAGTTTTCTTCGCGGAGCTTTGTCCAGAGGTTTCGGAACTTCTGGCGATACTGGGGCCGCTCAAAGTAATCGAACTGGGCATAGCCATTGTTGGCATTGGTTACCTGGTATTTTCCGTCAGCACAGAACAGCTCGATAAGGCTGTTTTCAAACTCGAACGTCGCAGATTGATTGAAGGTGGGGTTGTCGATCAGAAGGGTCCGGTCGAAGTCCTTGTCCACGTTTGCAGCGTGTTGTTTCATGCGCCGTTGGTAGTTGGTTGTTTGGCCGATGTAGGCAGTCTTGTTTTTGCTGTTGGTCAGGATGTAAAGAACAGGCCAGCTTTCGTCATGGTGAGCTCCGGGCTTTGGCGTGCCAAAATCCTGCAACGATTTACTTGTCTCAAAGGGCTGGGGTAGGGGAAGTGTGTACTGACGAAGGGCGAACTCGTTACTCATGGTGGTTCGCCTTTCTGTTTTCGTTGGATGATGCGTCGACGGGGTAGCGCTCGCCATTGCGCTTTAGCTTGGACGAGAGCGCCGCCTGTAAGTCGATGTCATTGAGGTCGGCAAAACGCAGGAGGAAAAGAAGCGTGTCGGCAATTTCGTCTTCGATAGCTTGGCGTTGCTCGGTGTCTTCGAACATTTCTGCTATGTGCTCGTCGCTTATAAAGCGGAAGAGCTGTAGCAGCTCGGAGGACTCAGTTACCATGCCGATGGCGAGTTCTTTCGGCGTGTGATATTTGCGCCAGTCGCGTGCGTCGCAAAAATCTCTAACTTGTACCGTCATGGCATCGAGCTTATCCATCGTCCGCAACCTCCCTGATGTTCATTGTTTTATTATGGCCGTATCTGGGATTTATTGCACATCATTTGGGGTGTGCGGTTTGTTCGGTCGCGATTGCCCGGTAGGAGGTTCCACCGTGAAGATCGATGTCGATGTAGACCAGCTGCGCGAGAGCCTGCTCGACCGCGCGGGGAGTGCGGCGGGCGTGGGCTTTCCGGCCGCCATGCTCGACGTGATGGATATCGAGGACGAGTCGCCCCAAGAGCTCCTGGCCCGAGCCGAACGCGAAGGCCTCGACCTCCGCGACTTTGCCGTCGACGATGACTAGGGTAGCTAATTTGGGACGGGGCGTCTGCACCCGCAGCTGCGCGAAAATGCACGATAAGCCGTCGCAATGGAGTCTACTGACCTCGCGACTGTTCTATTTTGACTGCACGCTGGCTAAGTGAGTAGGCTTTATTGGAAATCCTGAGCACACGACTAATTTGCTTCAACAAACCCGCAGGTCACAGACTTGTGTTTTGGAGACGTGGTCGGCGATTCGGCAAAAGTCTACTCACTTAGTTTTGAGAGATACTAATTGTCCGCAACGAGACCCCTGTCGGGGCGATTGATGCTCAAATGTAGCCAATTCGGGACGGCTGTCCCTGGCCGCTACGACGCCAGCGTGGCGATGACGGCTTCGTCGCCGGCGTATATGAGGGTGTTGCCGTCGGGGATGATCGTTTGGCCGTCGCGCTTGAGCATCACGACGATAAACGGGTGCTTGCCTTGCGGCACATCGCGCAGACGCTGTCCAGCTAAGCGGCCGTGGGGAGTCACGATGACCTCGCGCAGCGTAACCTCGGCACGCTCTTCAAATGTCGGGGCAGCCATCACCAACAGGTCGCCTTCTTCAATCACGGTATCGCCATTGGGCAGCACCGGGTGCGCGCCATCGCGCAGCACCAGGACCACCAGCATGTCCGTTACGCTGCCAATATCGGCGAGCGAGCGACCGGCAAACGGATGCCCTGCGCCCACCTTGAGCTTGACAAACGACATGCCGTCCTCGTCACGGTAATCGTTAAAGGTGCGGCGCACGTCGCCTTCCGCGTCGATCATGTCGAGTTTCTTCGCCACTGCCGGCAGCAGCGAGCCCTGCACCACAATGCTCGACACGGCAATCACGAAGACCAGGTCAAACAGGTCGTGACCGCCGGGAACACCGGCCACCACGGCAAAGAGACTAAACACGACCGAAGCTGCGCCGCGCAGGCCCGCCCAGCTTACGAGCGCAACCTGGCGGGGGTTCGTCTTAAAGGGCGCCAGCAGCATGCCCACGGCGATGGGGCGGCTCACGAAGAGCATGAACGCCATGAGTGCCAGGCCCGGCAGCAGCATTTGCGGCAGGCGGGCGGGCGTCACGAGCAGGCCGAGCAAAAAGAAGATGGTCATCTCGGCCATCTCGGTGAGGGTGTCAAAGAAGTGCGCCAGCTCGACCTTGCCGGTGATGTCGCTCGCGCCCAGCACAATGCCCGCCAGGTATACGGCCAAAAAGCCGTTGCCGCCCAGGTAGCTCGGCAGCGCGTAGGCGACGATAGCCACGGCGAATAAAAAGATAGTCTGCGCGCCCTCGGCCGTTGCATGCGCGCGCTCGATCAGGCGGCCCGATGCCCATCCGATGACGATGCCTAGGCCCACGCCTAGGATGATTTGCTTAGCCAGCAACACGGGGATGTTAACGTCGCCGCCCGCCGCGAGGGTCGCGAGCACGGCGGTGAGCATGTAGGCGACGGGGTCGTTGGAGCCCGATTCGACCTCGAGCAGCGAGTCGGTGCCACCTCTCAGCGACAGGCTGTGCTCGCGCAGTACGCTAAAGACGCTGGCCGCATCGGTCGACGCCACGACCGAGCCCAGCAGCAGACCGCCGATCCAGTCGAAGCCCAGTACAAAGTGCGCGAACACGCCGGTGATGCCAGCGGTGATGACGACGCCGAGCGTGCTCAGCAGCACCGCGGGCACGGCGACGGGCTTGGCGCGGTCGATGTTGGTGTTAAAGCCGCCGTAGAACATGATGAACAGCAGCGCCGTGCTGCAGACGGTTTCGGTGAGCGC
>ERZ1026866.731-NODE-731-length-18837-cov-17.821159_pt1 | contig 18837 bp, 17 predicted proteins | sample MGYA00380163_ERZ1026866 | MGnify/ENA primary metagenome ERZ1026866 (study PRJEB33269, sample SAMEA4719799) | human gut metagenome | biome: human-associated habitat; feature: organic feature; material: feces | place: Cameroon | collected 2013-10 ...
CCTCAATGCATTCCCCTGCCCTTTTAGAATACAAGTTCTGAATCCCTTCTTCCGGAACCACTCAGAAACCTGGATGGCAGCATCGATCAGCCTCACATTCGCTTTCTCCAGCATCTGGCATTGCATCATCCATTGCAGAAGCAAGTCCTTGCTCATCCCTACCTCAGCCGGTGGTAACATCTGGATGCCATCAAAGAGAATGCCCACCAAACATTGCTTTTGGGCGATACGATATAGCTCCTTCCAATCCGCCTCCTTCAAGGAAGAAGGAATCTCAGAATCCGAACCAATGCAGAATCTTAGGAAATCAAAGAATATCTTTTGCTGTTTTAACATATAAATGTGTTTTTTACGCATGGATTATGAACATCCACGCCATCACTTCTTTCAAAGTGGTCTCCATTATATGACTTTTTCCAGTTCCCCAACAAACTTCTGGGTGTATTTAGTTGCTCCAGTTCTATTTAAGTGTACAGAATCATAGAAGTAGTCCATGTTGTTTACAAATTCATCATCACAATAATGATTGATTAAAGGAATTTGGTATTCTTCGCAAATCTCTTTAAGAGGATTGTAAACATCATCATTGTGAGTGTCATATTGTGGAGAAATCGCAAATATCAACTTGGTTCCCTTCGCTTTACAATCCTTAGCTAACATTTTCAAATAATACAATTTCAATGAATCATATTGAAAAGTTTCTTTTTGTCCCTCTCTCTTCTTTGGCTTATAGACCATCTTCATATCCATAGGTTTATAGCCTTTATCATTACTTTGAAGTGGATGAACGTTATCTGATATAAGTTGCAGCCATTGCGAATTATAACGGTAACAGTTAGACATCATTTTATAGCGTTCTTTCTCATCAACGCTCCAAAAGATAGAATCCACAGACGGTTCATCATAATAATATCTAAGAGCTCCCAAGTATTGATGATTGTCACCAGCTATCAAATCAAAAGATGTACAAACATCATAGATAAGCACTTTGGGAGTATATCTTGCACTCAGCATTTTATAACGCCCATACATCAAGATGATACCATTGCCATCCAACGAACAATTCCAACAACTCATTCCAAGACTATCAGAAATTATGTTCGGGTCATAATGATGCATACCTCTTGATGAGCCAAAGATGATGCACTCATCTTTCATCTGACGGCAGATATAATTACTCAATCCCGTATCTCCTCCTTTTGCATGAGAAACCAAGTATTGTCCTCCCATCCCCACAAGAAAATCCAGAACAACAAGACCAACCAAAAACAGAAGGACTTTGCCAACAAACTTTTTCATAACCATTAAAAACTTACATAAATAAATTGACTGGAATCAAAGACTCCACTTAACAAAATGAGTAATAGTAGAGCATAATACATACACCACCTAACAATAATTGGAGCTTGAACCAGTCGATAGAATTTCTTTGTCTGGAACTCTCTTATCAGGTCTGTACATACAACGATTCCAATTGATAGCAATGAAAATACTACATCTTTGTTTGATGGTTTGAACAAAGCACCATGTTCTGTAAGAATTCTCTCAATGACTCCAAATGCATCACCGATGGTAGGCTGACGGAAGAAAATCCATGCAATGCTTACAAGTACAAAAGTAAGAAGAATTCGTGAAAAACGAATGAGTTTGCTTGAAGTTGTACATTTCTGCCAGCCAAGCATTTTTTCTATGACTTGGAATACGCCATGAAGAATACCCCAAAAGATGAAAGTCCAGTTGGCTCCATGCCAAATACCACTAACCAAGAAGGTGACAAAGATATTCCAATAGTTTCTTCCTTTTGAACATCTACTTCCTCCCAACGGAATATAAACATAGTCTTTGAGCCATATAGAAAGCGAAATGTGCCATCTTCGCCAGAAATCGGTTATGGAAGTAGAGAGATATGGTCTTTGGAAGTTATTGATAAGGTTGAATCCCATCAGCTTACCAACTCCCATTGCCATAAAAGAATATCCAGCAAAATCACCGTATATCTGGAATGAGTAATAAACAACAGCAAGTAGGCAAGAGGTACCAGAATTGAACATGTAATTATCCAGTACCTTATCAACATACATACCCAGTCTGTCTGCCATCATCACTTTGAGGAACAATCCCCATACAAACCATTTCAGACCTTGCGTTGCCATCGTGGCATCAAACTTTCTGCAAGTCTTGATTTGTGGAAGTAAATCCTTTGCCTTACTGATTGGTCCTGACATGATTTGAGGGAAGAACGATACAAAAAGCATGTAATCCCACCAATTGTGTTCTGCCTTAATACGTTGATAATAAACGTCCATGAGATACCCCACTGCCTGAAAGGTAAAGAAAGAGATACCCAAAGGTATCGCCCAATTTAATCCTGGAAAATGTAGGGGGGCACTATGAATGCTTTCTAAAAAAGACTGGGTCGTATTAATTATGAAATTATAATACTTGAATACCAATAAAGGAAGCAAGGCAAGAGAAGCCCCACAAGCTATCAGATGCTTTTTCCGTTTATCAGTATCACTACGTTCTATAAGCAGGGCAAATAGATACGTGATAAGGGTTACCCCTAAGAGAATAAGCGTGTAAGCCATATTGGTTTGAGCATACAAACAATAGGAAACTATAAGCAGCAGAACATTACTTATTTTACGCTGTCGCTCTGGAAATTTCCAAGACAACAAATACGACAACAGATAGTACCCAATAAAGATTAGCGGGAACAACCAAATAAACTGAAATGAATTAAAAATCATATAAACAATTAACTATAACAATACTTTTTAAAAAGGACAACCATCATTTCTTCAACCCTTGATACACTCCTCCTACTTCATCAGCAATCTGATTCCAATCATACTTGCTCATGTCGTAATTAACATGCTGCAATGGAGCCTCGATAATCTTTCCGAGCTTTTCAGAAAGTTCATCTACATTACCACAATGGAAGTAATCATCCTTTGGCAAGCCAACCTCCAGATTCGCAGGAATATCACTCACTACCACCTTTACCCCATAGCTCATCGCCTCCAACAGAGCTATCGGCAAACCTTCGTGCGAAGATGGAAGACAATAGCAACGGCAATTCGTCAACAGCGAATGAAGCTTTCTGCCCTTGATAAAGCCAGTAAGCACCACACCATTCTCCCTTGCCATCTGCTTCAATCCCAACGAATACTCATCCTCGAAATCCGTATCGCCTGCTAACACCAACTTTATATCCGTGGAATCCGTGAGATCCGTGTGCGTCTTTTTCCATTTCACGAACGCCTCCACCAGATGATGCAGGTTCTTCTCAGGCACAAATCTGCACATACCCAGGATATACTTACCCTTCTCTATCCCCAATTCCTTGAAATATTCAGGATAGTCGCAGATTTCAGGCTCAGAAACACCATTATATATAAGGTGTACATTCTTCGTCCTTCCATATTTATGGGCAATGAGGTTCTTGATGACATTCGAGATGACGATGACATCATCGGCAAACATACAGCCCATACGCTCACCCATCTTTAGGATAGTCTTGGCAGCAAATCCCCACTTGTCCCTGTCATAGTCAGGACCATGATGCGTAAACACCACCTTCATGCCCAGCAATTTGGCGTATGGCACCAGCAGTGCAGGACCGATGGCATGGATATGCAACACATCAGCGCCCAACTTCTTCGCCTCATTGATGGCACGGAAAGTATGGATGATAGCCTCGAAACTTTTCTTCTTAGGAGAAGGTATCGTTACCAGTTTCACCTCCTTCCATTCATGTAAGTCATCCTTCACATAGTTCGAGCGACGGATCAACGTTACATCATAACCACGCTCCACCATTCTAGGGAACAATTCCTCACAATGCGTCTCCACGCCACCCATGATATTCGGGATACCACGAGTACCTGTTACAACTATTTTCATAAAAACTAGAGATTTTCAAAATAAAAGTATTACCTTTGCAGGCATGAATAAGATTTCAAACTATATCAAAGAAGCCATACAGTACTTCGGCATCATCTTGAAGTCGATGCTCTCCGCACTGTGGCTTCTTATCAATCATAAGAGAATCAAGTGATTACTTTTTCAGGAAGCTTTCATAGAAAGCGCTTAATCTTGGATAATAATTATCCAAACTTAATTTATCATGAGCAAATTTGATTGCCCCTGCACTATAATTCATATAATTTTCAGCTGATAAAGAATTTGCCTTTTCAACAACTTTTCTCAACCCTTTGCTATTTCCACTTTCAAACTGATAACCAGTTTCACCTTCCACGACGATTTCCGGAATACCACCTATTCTGGCGCCAATAACAGGAGTACCAGCAGAATAAGCTTCGATAATCGTCATCGGGTTGTTCTCATACCATTCAGATGGTACAATCACAAAGTAAGCATCAGCAACCAAGTCTTTTAATTCCTTACCTCGCTTGTAGCCCAGGAACTCCACATTCTTCATCCCATAAGTACGAACAAACTCTTTGAGTCCGTCTTCTTTCGGTCCTGTACCGACCACCTTCAGTTTACACTCTGGTAAATCCTTGAAAGCTTCCAGCAACGTTCTAACACCTTTTTCATACGACAATCTTCCAAAATACAAGAAGTATTTCTCTTTAGGCATTGTCTTGGGTGATTCTGCTATGGAAGTAGAGAAATTATAGAGCGTAATGTTCGGTATATTCTTCACTGCCGGCATATACTTCTCCTGTATATCCCTCGCAAAGTTGCTCACATACAGGAAACCGTCGATATACTTGGCAGGATTGAAGAAAGCATTACGGAAATACTGCTCTGCTGCCATCACTGCACTCATCACCTTGCTGCCTTTACAACAGGTATGCGTAAAGCATTTATAGAAGTACTTACCCTTACAATCCTCACAAATCCGACCACTGCCATCCCTGAATGTATAGGCAGGACATACGATACGATAGTCATGTACGGTGAATAAGATTGGAATATGATATTTCCTCAAAACCGGAAAGATGGAAGGAGTAATCTGTCCCCACATCAGATGAATATGGGCGATATCAGGACGTTCGTCCTTAATCAACTGTTCCATCTTCTTTGCAGCTTCAAAGTGATAGAAATAGTTAACCATATTCTTCACCTGTTTCAAAGGTCCCTTTCGGGTTTCCTTCGACTCAGGGAAATACTTGCTATAAGGTGAAGGATTATTCTCTTCCCACTTCAAGGTAAAGTAAATCACCTGGTGGCCATGCTCCTCCAACAGTTTGCCAGTATTGAAGCAAACCGTTTCCGCACCACCTTTATTATAATTATATACGTCGATTAATAGTATTTTCATCTTCGCTAAAAGTATAAGTTAAGAGGAGTATAATTCATACTCGATAAATATTTCCTCCAGAGTTCATTTTTTTAAGACATAGTACAACTTTCTCTAACTTCTCCAGCAAGTAGAAACAACATTCTATTTCTTTAGTAGAGAAAGTTGGAGCTTGAAGTTGGTCATGAGACAATTGATGAAGGGTTAGCTTTTGAAACAACTTCATGTCTTGTAAAACCGGGATAAGAGGCTCGAAAAACGCAGAACTATCGTAATCCAAAAACTGTTTGTTGATTTTTTCACGGATTAGTTCCTGTGGTGCAACCTCTACAATACCCTTGATTGTGCGAAGCAAGTCGCTTTCAGAATAAACACAATCTCCATTTATCTGCAAGAAAATCTTTCCTGCTTCTGTATTTATGATTTTTTCCAAAATGGTACTAATCTCCATATAATCACCCATTTGCATCAAGCGAGCATATTCATGGAGCAAATACTCAAAAAGCTTACGAATTCTATTTCCAATAGGTTCACAATTATCATTTTCAGGTTTAAAGTCCGCCTTAATAGAAGCTACCGTTTCCGGACACTCATCCTTTACCAAGACACGAGTATCACCAATTTCATACAACAATCGCTTTTGCCATGTATCAACTCTATTATTGTAATTAGAAATTGCATAGCTAAACAAATTGTAAAAGCTGACATTATGAGTAAGCAATAGAATTTGACAATCTTGAAAATGAGTCATTATAAATTTTGCAACCAATCCCCTATTTGCCATATCTAGACTATTGATTATATCGTCCATAACTAAAAGTTTGTGATGTTCAGCTGGAATTTGAGAAAATTTAATTATTTGAAAAAATATTGCCAAAAATATAATATCAAGCTTTGCCTCGTTATAAGTTTCATCTAAATGGTCGCATTCATCGATTCCATTCTCCTCATCCACAACCTTAAAGCAATGCTCATCACCCTGCTGAATTTCCAAATGCACCTCCTCAAAGAAGTCATCATGTAAACTGTCATTTACATATTGCAAGAACTCGTCAGACCAAAACTCATTTTTGCGTTCCAGCACTACAGACGGGAAATACAAGGTCGAGAAGATTTCATCTAGAGATATTTTATCATGTTTCTTCAAATCTTCACAAGAAATAAAGAAAGCATCAGTTTCTGCGACATTATAATTTTCATAATCTTCTCCATCGACTTGGATTTCAAATGGAGTTTGTGGATTTCTCCTATTGAAATATTTACGTTTCTGTGCTTGCTGACCTCCATTTGGAGCTGCAGGTCCTGCTATTCCAAGCACATTTGGAAGCATTTTATCCCGATAGAAAACGAACTTAATCGCCTCAAACAAGGAGCTTTTACCAGCACCATTCTCACCACACAGCAAAAGGTTACTATTATCTGGCAAATCAAGTTTCACTTGAGAATCAAAGCATTTGAAATGACTAACTTTCAAGTTGTTCATATACAATTATTGTTTATCTGCCAAGAAATCATACAAGATGGGTAACAATTTTTGTGTTCGTTCCTTCACCATGGACAACAAATCATCACCACACTTTATATTTTTATATTTAAAATCGAAAAAGAGGCGATTATAATCATTTTCTACAGTATCACCAACCTTATCAATTATAAAGAAATTACCCAATTGGAATATCAAATTTCTGATAGTCTCATCAAAATTTGTTGTCTTACCAGGTCGTAAAATTTTCTCAATACCTAGTGGGCCTATCACAGGTTGTTTTACTACTATATAATAAGTAAGCAAAACAAGACCTTTTCTTAAATGATACCTTGTATTCAAACTTTCGAGATTTGGCATAAAGTAATCAACACTTTTCTTTTTCTTGATAACTTCAGAAAATATATCCGCAATAATATTATAGATTGTAAACTTTACAGTGGTACTTGGACCATAAGAATAGCATACCCTTGTAAGCAACTTCAAGAATTCAACATATTCTTCATCTTTTCCATATTTATACAGATACGATACAATTGCAAACATCGGGAACTTATTGGAATACATTTTCAATATTTTAAGCCACATTCCTAAATCAGATTTTTTTTCGGCATCCTCATTTATGATTTGCAGAACATCTAACACATGCACCAATTCATCCGTCACTCGTTCATAGTCAGAAACGATGATTGGAGCATTAGGACCTTTTGTAAAAAAATCCCTTAAACTCGTCTCGAACGTCGTTATTCCTTTCTTACCCCTAAGTATATGGGAATAGTATTTGAATAAGTCCTCTATGGTTATATCCAAACTTTCGCATTCATCTTTTATACGAATCCATCTATTCAAGAAATCTGTCTTTTTTCCAACACTAACAGCTTTATTATACAATTTTGCCTTGAAAATATCAGCATCTTCCAAGTTTTGACCTCGATTATTAATCGTTTCAAAAATCATTAAAGCTCGTTCATTAGCTTCATCCTCTGTTTTTCCCCTTAATTCAATAGGCAACAGATACACTTTGTAGATAAAGAATTTTATAAACTTACGTTTTTCATCTTCCGCAACATTGGTAAAAGAGGTTTTCAACCAAGAGTAAATATCCAAAAAATTACGCAACACTTGCGATTCTATCTTCTTCTGATTCTGCGACAAGAGTTCCTCCACCTGTACTGCATCCATTTTCCAAATACTTTCCATTTGTTCTGGATCCGAGGAATCGATAACATTAGATTTCACCTTAGACACATCATGTTCGTCTTCATCCCAAGTTTGTAAACTAACCCCTTCTTTCAGCTTTCCCATAGCAGGAACTAATAACGTTAGAGACTTCATCCAAAGCCAAAGGGTTATCATACGTTGTTGACCGTCAACAATCTGTGGTTTATTTTGATGGTCATCACTCCTTGCCATAACAATATTGCCCACAAAGAAATCTTCTTGAGCATAATAATAGGTCATAATATCAGTATATAATTGATAACAAGTATCATACGTCCAACAATATGGACGCTGAAACTCAGGGATTATATACTGATCCTCGTTATAGAACAAAGAACTGATATTCTTTTGTTCTGCTGTTAATGATAAAGCCATGAGCAACTATTTACATTAATTATTATTATTCAAAAGCTTGATTTAGTCTCCCATCTATCATCATACCATAAAATGTAGGCTTGCCATCAATTTCCTTAGCAAAGCTTTGCTTCCAAGTCAACTTATAAAGCACGGTATCCTTACAGATCTTCTTCCACAACTCTTCATTGTATGGCTGTCCCAGAACCTTATACAACTCATCACAATATTTATTATTAGGCTTAATCTGCTCAAAAGCTTCTGCCACCTTTTTCACATGTTTCTGTGACAACACAATAGCATAATCAGTTAGCAGATAGTCAACCAATCTATCGTAATGTTTCCAATAATTATAGAGGAAATCTCTAACTACTGCATAGACATAACGATGGTTATAATCGCAACCTAACGAATAGTTTGCAAAAAATCCACTAGCAATAGAACAATGCAAGTAATCAGGGCGCTTGATAGACCATAGAGGCATTTTCATATAATCCTCAAAGCTAGAGCCCGTACAGAAGAATGTTGAGTCTATCCAAATTCCACCATAACGAGCCAAAAGATTCAAACGCAACAAATCCGAATAGATAGTTCTTGAGATAATACCTTTCTTACGCTTCTCCTCTAACCAATCTGGGAATTGCACATAGTCCTTATAATTGTTATCAGTAATGACAATCACCTCATATTCTCCAGCATTGCGCTTGATAGTATCTACACAAGTTTTTACGATTTCCGGTGCATTATCAATCCCCTGCCACCAACAAATCCAAATTTTGTTGCGAAGTTTTTCATCACTATCAGGTATCGACTCCTGCACCTGGTAATTTTTCCAATAATCCTTGAACTTATCCTCCAGGAAATCAATCATGATTTGATGTTTTCTCATCAATCGGTTCTTCACACTCTCAGGTTCCTTGAATCCATTGCGATTCATAATCTGTATATCAATCTTCGCCCAAAACGTAACAACTGCCGCCTTGACAGAAATCACTTTAGCTACATCACAAGATGCCTTAACTTCCTCAAGGCATCTATGAAAAATACGCTTTAAATTATTGTGTTTCATCTTATTTAATTTCTAATTGTTTGATAATTTTTGCAGGAACTCCAGCAACAACCACATTATCTGGTACATCCTTAACTACAACGGCATTTGCTCCAATTACAACATTATTACCAATATTTACACCCCCAATAACTTTTGCCCCACAACAGATTCGTACATTATTTCCGATTACTGGTTGTTCCGTTCCGTTGAAACCAATTGTAACTTGCTGGTATATATGGCAATTTTCACCTATCTTTTTAGCATTAATAATTGTAGAGAAACCATGTTGAATGATGAGTCCCCCTCCAATGTCTGTTGTACAAATATAAAGATTTGTCATTCCACGAATAAAACCATTGGTAAGGAAACGACATTTTCCAAGCCTTCTATAAACAACACTACGAAACTCTCTGTACTCAGCAAGACATAAGAAAAAATAGCCAAGATTATAAGGATAAGATTTCCATACTGCAAAATGTCGAAAGTCTTCTTTTATAAGACTTATCTTGTGTTTATTTAAAAAAGGTATATAAACAATTGAAATCAAAGATAACAAAAAAGCTTGAATGCTCCTAATTAGTATCATAATCGATTACAACAAAATAAGTTTCACATAGAATACAAGTCTTACTATCAAAGAAGCAAGAAAGAATTTTCCATCAGCTACAAGTTTTCTGACTTTTTTCAAATGCCACTTGCGAGGACGAGCATTTATAATAATCTCTCTTATTGTGCAATCCTCCATCATAGTTTTAAAACTTTTGTTATTCATGACATTTGATTCAAGCAAAGGATACACCATTCCAAACATAGTAGTACATGCTAGCTGAGTATCAAAGGGAGAATTCCAGTTCTTATGCAATAACTTCAAGTCATTATATATTAAACTTATAGTCTTATAATAATCCCCCTTTACTCTTTTTGCCCTTTCCTTACTCAACACCCTGTACATATATCCAGAATAGTTGCTCACAAGTACACTTTTACAAAAATTATAATATCGATAATTGAAAACCATATCTTGTGAACGACGTAAATCTGGGAAAACAACTTTGTTAGAATATATAATTGAAGCTTTGTACACTCTACAATGAGGAGCTTGAATAGCACCTTCTTGAAATAATTTCAAATAATTATCATGTACTTGTTGTTCACCCATAAACTCCATCTCATGAAAATGTGGGGGCCATATTTTCTTCACCTTATCTTGTTTATTGTAAAACATAGTGGTTTCACTCACTGTCACCAAGTCATAATCTTTCTCTTGCTGCAAGCTAACCATCTTTTCCACGTATTCTGGCTTACACCAGTCATCGGGATCTACAAACATAATCAGTTCGCCAGTAGCCTTCTCCAAACCATGATTTCGTGCAGGACCACTTCCTGCATTCTCTTGCCAATACGCATGGAAGCGACTATCTTGGCTACAAAATTGCTTGGCTATCTCATACGAATGATCAGTAGCACCATCAATGATTATGATAACCTCAATATTCTTGTACGTCTGCTTTGCAATCGAATCTAGACATTGATGCAAATATTTCTCTACATTATATGTAGGAAGTATAATAGAAACTTTCGGATTGCCCATACCTTCTATTTTGATTTTTTGTTCTTGCCAAGTGTTGACTTCAACTCATAAAGTCTGTCACTCAACAAATTATTAATATGTAGGGATATAAAAATACTGATTGCTTTTATCAAGCCAAAATGCTTTCGAGTATATTTGAAGTTGATAATCGGATTGTCACCCAAAGGAGAATATAGTATCTTGAAACGCTGACGTAAAGTTTTACCATTCTTTCGCCCTCTGCTTGAAGCCATCGGATTCTGAGCACATTCACCAACGTACTTTTTCGAAGTATAAACACCAATACCAGCTTCCTTTGCTCTCAATCCATAATCAAAATCGCCCATATGGTGTTGGAACATACCATCCAATAGACCTATCTTTTTCACTACAAAATTGGGAACTAACACACAATTTCCATTCAACCAATAAACCGATTGCAATTTTCCATTTGGAATAAGTGAAAAATTATCCTTTGTTTTTCCACCATAACTGAATTTTCCATCATTTGTACAGAAAGCTCCACAAATGATACTTTTGCCATCACACAACGAAGAGCATTCCATCATTTCTGCTATAGCATCATCATATAATGCCACATCATCATTCAGCCAGATATAGGCATCATATTGCTTTGTCGCACAAGCTTCTTCCCATGCTGCCAACATTCCCCTATTCCAAAACAAGTTTCCATTTCCTCTTACAATATGTACTTTTGGAAATTGCTTTTGTACTGCTTCACTCGTGCCATCCGTAGAAGCATCATCGCAAAGGAAAACATCCATATTTCCAGACATTTTTTGTTGATACAACTGTTTGAGGCAACGCAATGTAGTATCCTTGCGATTGAAGCAAGTCAATATTACTGCATAAGTATTTATCATATTATTATTTTTTATAAAAATCCTGACGCACTATATTCTCCTTCAACACAACATTAGGAGAGCCACCATATATAACACATGGCTGCTTACAAGATTTTGTTATTATAGATCCGTATGGTATTGTCGTATTGTCAGCCAACTGAACTCCTTTCATGATGGAAGCGTGTGCAGCTATCCAACAACCATTTCCAATTACCACAGGTTTAGAATTATTAATCACTCTATCGGGATTATCCTTATTGCAAAGAGGATGTCCGTCGCCATCAATGATTGTAACATTCCAACCAATATTACAATCATCCCCAAAAGCTATACGTTCACCACAAGATATGAGCAAGCCAGAATTTGGCATGAACCCTTTTCCTATCTCAACACATCCGTTTACATTCAAAACAGAACCACATGGAATGTCCAATATATCCTTTATCTTCAACATAGACTTGCTCCCCCAGATTGCAATATAAGTACGCTGATTACGTCCAGCTCTAAAAGAACCTTCCGTACGCCCCAAAGAAATCATATTAAAATGGACACCTACATCACACCATATTTTTCCTCGTTCTATTCTGCCAAAGAATACATTAGGACCGCAAATGGCTGGAATCTTAATAGCCTCTTTCAGTGGGAACGCCTTGAAGTTGAACAACAAGGTGTTATAAATGGACTTTATTATTTTTATGAGCATAAAATCTTACGTCAGATTAAAATTTATTTTCCAATTAATATTATCATGTACTTTTCGAGCTGGATTTCCCACATAAATACTATTGTTATCCATGTCACTTGTTACGACAGAAGACATACCAACAACAGAGTCTGAACCAATTGTAACACCTTTTAATATAGAAGCTTTTTTCCCAATCCAAACATGATTTCCTATTTTTACATTATTGTTTAAGTTTATAATAGAACCTTGCATATCGGTAATTTGATGGGAATCCGTATTCCAAATATCAATATTTTCAGATAACATACAATCTTGCCCTATCTCTATTGTTTTATTGTTCCCCATACATACAATCATACAATTTATATTTTCGGAGAAATTACTACCAATATTTACATGGCAATTTTTGCCTCTTATAACAATTCTAAGACCACAAATAGTAGCACCTTTCTCAATAACTAATCTATTACCTTCACCAAATATTTTTACCGATAAGCCAGATATTAAATTTGGGGACTTATCTATCGAAAAAGAATTGCCTGAACCCACTATTGAAAATTCTGAATCAAAAACAGAAACGTTATCATATACTGCAATATTTTGAGCATCAGCGATATGAATTTTTACTCTCCTTAAAATTGCATTATGAATTTTAAGTTTATTACCAAACCTTATTGCGTAATAATATTTACACAACGAACTGATTATCTTTTGCATACACTTTCATTTTTAAAGATGTTTTTCGCCCACATTTTAAATTCTTCATCATTCTTTTTCAAAAATTTCTCAGAATAACACATAAATATAGGTATCCATATATATAGATTGATTAAATCAAATCTATCAAAATCTTCAATCCAACCATACAACCAGCGGAATGCCACATAAAGCCCTATCATTTGCATAGCAAAGCTTTTGCTTTTAAAAACCGCCTTCCAAGCACCTATTATATAGAGCAAAGCAACTATTACAACTCCTATTAAACCCATATAGTTGAAAACATTAAGAAACCTCACCTCACTACTCCATCGTTCATTTCTACCATGCTTCCAATCTACATCATCTATTACTATAGAATCATATCCACGACTAAAAGATCTTCCATAGACAACATAATCATTTATAATGGCACTTTGTATTTCTTCCACAAAAAGAAAAGTTCTTGTATCTCCAGTCAAATCTTCCGTATCACCATTATCAAAAGAACTATTTACCTCAACTTCTTCCAACCCAAATTCTTCTTGAAATTTGAAGACATTAAATTGATCAGTAATACCCAAATACAACAAGACAACTGGTAAGGACACAAATAATATAAACAATATTTTCGTCAGTACTTTCGGATATACTCTTTGGAAGCTTATAGCTAGAGCCAATAAAATTCCAACACCAAATCGAATAACAGAAGAACGCGCTCCCAATGCTCCCATAAGCAATACAATAGCCACCACAACCGCTATTCTTAACTTCCACTTTTTGTCTAAATACGAAAAGAATATTACGACAAAAGCACATGGAGCAAAAAAGCGTCCCACAGCCTCTCCCTGCATAAAAACCACAAGAATAAAGAACAATAGAATTGCATACTTAAACCATTCTCTTGTTACTTTTGCTACATTATCTGGTTCTTGAAAGTAAAACCACCCTATACATAATGTCCAACTTATCAATTTTGCAAACATAGTTTGTGTATCTTGATACCCCTCAGACATGAAAAAGCCATAAACCATGTTACAAAATAGAAGGAAGAAAAATGTTTTAAATATAAATGGTGTTTTCTGAAGGTTTGTAGAATTGTAATTATAATATATCACAAAAGACACTGGTAACATAAAGCATAGTAAATGCTCTATCCACCATCCTCCAAGAAACAATTCAAAGTTCATCCATTGTGCAACAGATTCCCATGTCATCACCAAGATCCAAAACGGTATGAATTTAACTATCTTTTCCATTTTACCAATAACAAGCTCCTTCAACTTTTTCTGCATTTTTCGGACGGCCTTGTTCTCCAGGACGCACCCAATATTCATTTATCAAATTTGAATATGACCCCACAGGGATTCCCCATTCTTTTACTCCATAATTAGGGTCTGCCCATCTATTACCGATAATGCCAAACAACAATTGTAATGCACCAGCTAAATGAACCGCTTTTTTACCTGTACGTTTAACATGAGCCGCAAGACTCATACCGTATGCTCCACATCCAATAAGACAAATGTCATAATCATGTTTGTCAATTTCGTCTTTCATCCACTGTAAGGCCTCAAACCAATCGTTAAATCCATTGTTTTCACCTCCCAAACTTTGCACAGCAGGTATTACTTCCAAATTAAAACTTGGCAATATCTCCCTATTTTTAAATAGTTTTTCTCTATGTTCTTTGTATTGGTAAAATATCTGATTGGCAAAAGGATGTACTACCAAAACTTTTTTCCCTTCTAAAGCTCTTGTCCAAGGGTGTTCAAACCAAAAAGGTTCCAAATCTCTCAAAAAGACTCTTTGAGTATGTGACAACATTTGGGAAATATACTCTTCTGATTTTATCCATGATCCCAAGACATCAATTTGTTTTATATCTTCACAAACTAAATTAACAAAACGCTGAACAGAATCTACTTTGTTCGGGAAAAAACCTGAAAAAGTCTGAATTTGGTTGCAAAGAAACTGCCTGTTCCACCAAGCAGGTATTTTACCTTTTATATATTGCAAAGGATTATGTGTAGTTTTTGCTATTTCCAAGAAACCAATAACCGTTGATAATTCAGTACTTCCAAATCTGCATATCATACACGGTTTTTCACCAGAAAGCAAATTATAAATAATATCAGAAGTTTCTTGTGTAGAAACTTTTATATTTTCAGGACGAATATGTAAATCGTCATTACCCGACATCTTTAAATATTGATTACGAGTTTTTTCTAATAGCTTGTAATATAGATTCATCTTTATTCAACATTAAATATTTATTACTCAAAACACTAAAAAAAACAGATAGAAACAAGGATATGAAAAACAACAAAGGTTTATTTACATTCGTTTCTATATAACGCAAATTATAATTAACGACACCATGAATCAAAAAGAAGCAAGCACTTATATTTCCGAACCAAACGATAGGTTTTAATGACAAGAATTTTGCTAAAAGTGCTGAATCAGATATTATATTAAGCATCAAAAGACCTACTAGTATTTCTATGAGAATAGATTTACTATATTCGTTATACCATTCTTTGTAAAAACACAAAAACATTGCTATCAGAACGATCACAGAAATAACACTTTGCGTTATATCAGAAGATTTATGTATCTTTGCTAATCGACCAACTATGCCTCCTAAATAGAAAAATCCCAAATTCCAAAATGGACTAAAGTAACCAATCCACGTCATATACAAATCGGGATGATTAATGGGAATTAATCCTACAGGAAAAATTGCTTCCAAACCTTTATACAAGCATTGTAAAATGATTATAATAACAGCTATAATAGAACATTGCTTAGCATTTTTTGATTGGATTGAATTTGTCAAATTGGGAATTGAATATACAATAAGCCATATTACAAACATAGCAGAAATATACCAAGCAGGTCCATTTAAACTATTATTTATTGCTGTATGAGGAACCAAATCTTGAATGTAAAAAAAATTCAAAGGAATACTTACAACTGTATATACCCAATCCGCAAACTTTTGAGGAAATCTACCTATAAATGCCACTACCATAGTTACAACATATAGTACTCGAAGCTTGTAGAACTTTCCCGCACATTCAGTCCATCTATCTTTAAGACATAAGTGGGGAATTTGCTTTTCTTTATAAACAAGCAAAAAGCCGCTAAGCATAAAAAACACGATTACACCTATTGTTCCTAACTGATTTACAAAAGTCATAATCCTTGCCCCCCCAGAATCCGTATAAAACACAAAGGTGTGCATAATAAATATGCCTAACATCGCAACACCACGAAGTCCTTGTAACTGGCTTATCTTTTCATTTGTTTCCATCGCATCTTTATTTTTTATGTCCAACAAATTTGGTAGCCTTATCCAAAACCATTTTTCGCATTTGAGTAGGTAGTCCCCAAAAGAACAAAATTGTAACAACAGAAAGCCCTGACAGAATACAACTAGAAAGACAACCTATAATTGAACTTGGCATTACCATAAATAGCAATATTGGTATGATGAAACATACACAAGTAAATTTAATTACAGGAAATACACTTTTATTCAAAAACATCATTATATCAAGATTAATTTCTTTTTTAAGCAAAAACAGGTACAACCCCATATTTATCAAACATGATATAACTAACGGGATATAACTAGCAATAGGGGATGCACCAAGATAGTACGATATATAAGAAGATATAAAAACTAAGCTATTGATAATCGCCGTAATTATATTCACCTTTTTTACTCTTCCAACAGCATGTATTCCCATCAGTAATGGCTCAATCATTGCATTAATAAATGATACAGCAAAAATGAAACGCACAAAACCCACTGTATATTCAGGCACTTCAACTAACCAAATACCAAGCAAACCTTTTATATTTACAGACAAAGGAATTATTACACATAACAACAAGAAAGAGCAATATTTAGAATTATTACACATCAACCCTTGCATTTCCTTTATTTCTCCAGCTGCATAATATTTCATTATTTGAGGGCGACAAGGAGTTTGAAAACTACTATATAATTGCCTTACAATATTATTCACCTGCTCTGCTACACCTCGTGCAGCATTTACGATTGTTCCAAAGAATATGTTCATAACCATGTTAAGTCCTTGGTCTATAAGAAATACAGAAAACATACCAATCATATTCCAACTGGAATAAGAAAACATGCTCTTAAAAAGTTGAACATCAAAGCTAAAGTGCATTGTGCATTCTTTAAACTTCCTTATACAATATGTTCTATAAATCAAAATATTCAAGAAGTTTACTCCTAACATTAACAAAGCATATAGTTTTAATTTATCAAAATCAAACATCACAAGAGCATACACAATCAAAAGTTTCATCGTAACATCAAAAATACTCATATAAGCATAAACATCCATACGCTCATGTGATATGATTGATGCTGAAAATGGAGATTGGGTTATTGTCAAGGCTGCAGAAAGCAACGCACATTGATATACCCAATTTGCCGCTTCCATTCGCATCGGGTCTATATTCAATTGTGTATTAACAAACCATAGTCCAAACGTTTCTCCTAACAACAACACCAATAATGCAGAAGCCATTGCCAAAGTAATTGTTGTAGAAAAAGTTTTTTTCAATTCCTTTGGATTATTTTTACCTAATGCTATAGTCAAAAAACGAGAAGTTCCCCCAGCCAAGATGGTATTGACATAAGTCAACATGGTGATCAAACCACCTGTTACATTATAGACACCATAATCGGAGACTCCTAAAGTTTTAAGAACGACTCTTGATGTATATAGACCAATAGCCATTGTCAATATCATTCTCAAATACAGATAGACTGTATTTTTTGCTAATCGTTTATTGTTATTAGAATAATTACTCATATAGTTTCGTTTCTATTTTTCGTATAACCTTGCATGGAATACCAACAGCAATACTATTTGCTGGAATATCATGCGTTACCACGCTATTCATTCCTATCACTGAATTTTCTCCAATAGTAACGCCTTTCTTCACGACTGTATTAGCACCAATAAAAACATTGTTCTCTATTACAATTGAGCGAGGAGGAGCTGTTCTAGAATCTTCAAAATGTGCATCGCCATCCATGATGAGAGTATTTGCGCCACACCGAACATTATTGCCAATCTTAATGGACTTAAAACACCAAATAGAAGTGCCAGAAAAGCCACAATTTTCACCAATTTCTATTTTACAAGTAGAATCTTGTAAAGGTGTTGCAGAAATAATACATCTATGATTTAAACCAATTCTATTGGAAGTTGCACTTGATCGGAATATACAATTTTTTCCAATTTTAATTGTTCCTCCATTATCAACATTAAATGTCATGTTACCATAAAATAAGCAGTTCTTGCCTAAAGTAACTCCTTGTATTTTTACTTTAAATCTGGTTATAATCGTTGTAATTATCTGCCCATAACATATATACTTACGTTTAAAAAAATTGTATGTTCTATTCAAGAATTCATTCATTTTATGCTTTCTTATTATATTTAAGACGAATTTTCATTAAGTCAATCCACTTAAGAATTGGCATTAAATACATATTACTTCTTTCTCCTGTTCGGTATAGAAAGAAGGTGCCATCTCGTCCATGATGCTGGCAAGGTTTGGCTGGAAGGTTCGGATTGCCTTGCTGATGG
>ERZ1026866.734-NODE-734-length-18765-cov-18.813843_pt1 | contig 18765 bp, 19 predicted proteins | sample MGYA00380163_ERZ1026866 | MGnify/ENA primary metagenome ERZ1026866 (study PRJEB33269, sample SAMEA4719799) | human gut metagenome | biome: human-associated habitat; feature: organic feature; material: feces | place: Cameroon | collected 2013-10 ...
TTCCTTTTTGGCTGCTTAGCCCGCTTTTCATTTCCTCCAGATCATCACCCCCATCCAGAACAGGTTGGCGAAGATCCAGTCGGTGCCGGTAGCCACCATGGCCGGGAACAATGCCCAGGACAGCACCACCCGATGGCAATATGCCCCAGCATCTGCCGCGTTCCTAGAATACATTCGCTCTCGGCTGGGGGATGCCTTTTGCTGATTTCACCCATACCAACAACAAACACCGTGCCGCCATGCAGGGGGTTCTCCTGCTTGCGGCACGGTGCTTTGCTGTATCAGGCTATTGTCGGGTTATTGTTTCTTTTTGGCAAGCTGTCTGCCCACGGCCCACAGCCAATCCAATGCGGCGGCGGCAAGGGCGGGGTACACGATCAGGCCAAACAGCTGGTACCAGGTGGGGATGAAGTAATCTGCCCCGCCGGGCAGGGTGCTGGCGGCGTTCAGGGTAATGCTTTGCGGGGTAAAGGTCAGGCCCACGGTCTTGTTTTCATCGGGGCTGCAGGGATCCAGCCGCAGTGCCACGATCTGGGTGCGCGGCAGGGTGTACACATAGGTGCCGTCTGCCAGCACTTTGGGGAAAACACGGCGGTCCTGGCTGTAGGGCTCCCCCGTTTTTGTGGTGTAATACAGGCACATTTCGCGGGAATCGCCGTCAAACTCCACGTTGTAGCTCACGGTACGCACCACGCGGCCGGATACATCTTCCAGGATCATCTGCGGGTCGCCGCCGGTGGTGATCAGCTGCCCCTGGGGCGTGTTGTCCCCCGGCTCCCCCCAGGTCAGCTCGGCCAGCTGCCAGCTTTCAATGGGGATCGCGGTTTCAGTCAGGGTGCCTTTTGCCTTGGCGGAGCTGTCCCCCGCAAAGGCCATGGCCCCCTGCACCAGCCAGAACACCAGCGCCGCGCACCAGCACAGCACCGGCAAGGCAAAGCGATGGGCAAACAGTCGGTTCAGGCGGCTTTTCCATGTCATCTCTTTCATTGGGCCGCCTCCTTGCTCATCTGCATTGTGACCGGCTCATACCCGGCATCCGTTACGCGGTAGAGCAGGGTCTGCCCCGCCTGCGCGGCGGCCAGGTGGTCGGTAAACAGGTTCTGATAGCTCTGCACAAAGATATCGTCGATCTTTTGCAGGTAAAGCACCGTACAGCCGTTGGCACGCACGGTTTCATCCAGGCGTTCAGCGGTGTAGGGGTGGTAGTAGCGCTGCTTCACGCCTTCCTCCTGCGGTTCCAGCTCCGGCAGGCCGAAGGTTCCGCCGCCACCCTCCTGCGTGGCCCCCACGCCGGAGTAATCCACCAGAACGGGGTAAAAATCAAACACGGCGGAGAACCAGTGTTCGCCGTTATCCCCCTGGCTGACAAAAAACACGCGGTCGTTTTCGTTCAGGTAATCGCTGCACAGCCAGTCAGCTTCGGCACGGGCGGTCTTTCGGTCGGTGAACTCGCCGTCCGAGAAGCCCAGCACCGAAAGCTGCGGCAGGATCATGCCGTTCACCCGCACCAGCATGGCGGCGGCCATCAGCAGAACACCGGCCTGGCCCGCCAGGGCAAGCCAGCAGCGGGCCGGGGCTTTCTGTTCGGCATCCGCAGTTTGCAGGGCGGTGCTCCAGCAGGCCAGCGCCATAAAGAACCAGCCGATGTAGTAGGTATAGATATAGCGGTTATAATCCACCAGCCCCACGGCCTGATCCGGCTTGAAGATAAAGCCATAGCTGAGCGCCAGCATGAGGTTATACCCCACAAAGCATGCAAGGGACAGCACCCCGATGCAGCCAATGCGCAGCTTGAGCTGGCGGCCTCTGGCGCAGATGGCCGCCACCAAGAACACCAGCAGAATCAGCACCACAACATTGCGGCCCTGGCCGATCATGCTCAGCCGACCATCCGAAGTCCAGAACTGGTGGCCCATATCGGCCATGGCCTGGGTGAACTGGCTTTGGCGCTCGGCGTAAAAGCCCTCCACTGGCTGGCCCAGCAAAATCTTGATGCCGTTGATGACCACAGCGGACAAGGGGGCGCTGGTTTCGCCGGTGCCGCCCTCGCTGGCACTTTTGGCAACCAGAATGCCCACATAGCGGATGTTCCAGAAATAATAGATCAGCATGGGCGCGGCAAAGCAGGCGATGGCAAAGCCGGTGCGGCGGGCAAGGCCCTTTTTGAAGGGGTGCTCCGCAAACAGCCAGGCATCCACAGCCATCAGCCCCGCCGCCACCAGGGACAGCACAAAGGTGTTGGCCTTGATGTTGGCCGCCAGCGCCAGTACCGGCAGCACGGCCCACTTGGGGCCGCCGGTTTTGCGCAGCGCCAGCCACAGCGCCACAGCGCCGCCCAGTGCAAGGCCCGCGGGCACATCGCCATAGGCGGTCATGTAGGTGGTATCCAGATAGATCGTATGGTTATACACCGTCAAAAACCAGGGGGCAAACCAGCAGATTGCTGCCAGCGGCACCGCAATGCGGTACTGGCGGAAGTTCAGCCCGCCCAGCACCGCGGCAAACACGGCGGCGGCCAGCACATCATACGCTACATAGATCTTCCAGTCTGCATAATGGCCCAAAAACTGGAAGAAGTAGGAGAGCAGCGGCAAGCCGGGGTTCTGGGTCTGGGGCCAGGGGGTTCCAAGGGTAGCCAGGGCATACAGGCGGTTATCCGCCTTGGTCACCTTTACGGCGGTAGCCCACAGGCTGAGTTCATCATACTTGGTTGCCAGCGGCTGGCGGATGAAAAAGTACACCGCAAATGCCAGCGCCATGCCCCAGAACAGCACCGCCCCCGGTGTAACCAGGCGGCGGTAGGCCGGGCGCTGGCCTTTGTGGGGCACCAGCGCCCACACGCCGCTGCCCGCAAACACCGCCCACAGCAGCACAGTGCCGGGCAGCAGCAGGTTTGCCATGCCCACAGCCGTCAGCCAGGCAACGGCAATGCCCAGCGCGGTCAGCGGGGCCAGCGCAGCATGCAGGTTACATTTGAGCGTTAGGAACGCGCAGAACAAAAACAGCACCGCCAGCGCGGCAAAGATGCAAAGCAGCTCCATAGAATCACCATTTTATACAACATAAAAGCCCTGCGGGTGTGCCCCCAAGCCATGGGCGCACCGCCCCACAGGGCTCTTTTTTACTTTTTGCGGAAAACATCAACGGCAAGGCAGGCAAACGCAGCCCCCACAGCCGGGGCAAACAACAGCAGCAGCCATTGGCCGCCGTTTGGCACAAAGCGCAGGTACCACGGCTGCACCGGGTTGAGCACCACGCCGTCCAGCCGGGTAGGCACGCCGCCCACACTGTCCGGGTCAATGCGCAGGCCGGTCACGGTAAGGCCGCCCAGGTCAAAGGTATACTGGTTTTCGCCGCTCACGCGGGCAAACACTTTCTGGGTCTCGCTGTACTCGGTCTGGCCGGGGCGCAGGTAATACAGCGCCACGCTGCCGGGCGGCAGGTAGTGCACGGCGTCCAGCTCCACCGTTTCCAGCCAGGCTTCGCCCCGCCAGATGATGTGCGGGTCGTTGTCGGTGGAAAGATACCAGCCGGGTTCATCCACCGGCGCGGTATGCCATTCATCGTCATCATAATTGACAAAGCTTTCAAATTCCAGGTCATCCGCCGTCAGGGTGCGGGTCACCATGGTGCCGTCTGCCTTATGGTTCAGCATCACAGCGCTGCCCACCAGCACATACACCAGCCACACAATAACAGCGGCGGCATATGCCAATATCAGCAGCTGTTGCGGGCGCAGCGGGCGGCCCTCACGGGCGGGGGCGGCAAAACGCTTGGTTGGGCGTTTATCTTTCATTGTACCACCCCGCTTTCTGCCACAGCCACCGGGGTAAAGGCGATAGGCTTGCTGCGGCCTTCAAACCGGTAGAGGGTTGCGGGCATATTGGCTTTCAGCCCGCCTTCGAACCGGCTGCTGAACTCCCGCTCCAGATAGTCGTCCGCGCGGTCGATCAGCAGGTAGTCGATCTGCTTTTCTTCCATATAGGCGGTCAGAGAGTCTGCGGTGCAGACCGCCTCAAAGTCATACAGGGTCCAGTTCAGGCTTTCCACCAGGTTCATAAAGTCGGAGTCCCACCGGCTGGAATAATCATCGTTGCCCCACCAGGTACCGCCATAGCCGTTGACCACCTTGGCGGTCAGCTCATACTTATAGTAGTACCAGCGGGTGGCATCATCGCCCTGGCTGATGACCAGCACGCGGTCCGGCCAGTCCAGCACGGTGTTCATTGCTTCGGCGCGGTTCTTTACATCGCGGCGCAGGGTGTACAGGCTGTCGGCGTTGGTCCAGAACCCGGCCGCAGGCACGCCGCGCCAGGCAAAAATACCCAGCACTGCCGCAGCGGCCAGCCCCAGCGCCGCACGGCCCAGCCGCTGCGCCGCGCCGCTGCCCTGCTCCACCGCAAAGCCCAGCACACAGAAGCCGTACAGCATCCACCCCTGCAGGTAGGGCGCGATATAACGCTCATAGTCCTTCAAGGCGGAGCCTTCGGCCTCGGAGAAATTGTAGAAGTACAAAATCAGGTGGAAGAGATACAGCGCGGCAAAGCAGAACGCCCCGCCCACAAAGCTGACCACGGTGCGGCGGCGTGCGGCACCGGCAGGCGCTGCCACAAAGGCCGCCGTGAACAGCAGCAGAATGCAGCTGACGGCCATGATGGGCGCGCCCACCAAACAGACGCGGCGGTACAAAAATGCCTGGCCCATGCTCTGCATAATCTGGGCAAAGCGTTCTTCGCGCCCAATGCCCAGCAGCTGCTTGATGCCGCCGGTCAGCACAGCACCATAGCTCAGGCCCGCGCTGCCCACGCTGGCCCCAGTGGTTTCGGTTGGGGTCACGGCGGCGGTATAGCGGTTCCAGCTGATAAACACCGCCAGCACCTCCGCCGCCAGAATACTGCATTTTGCCAGCGATACGCCGAAAATGCGGGCTGGCTTTGTATCCGGGTGCGGCGTACCGAACAGCTGATCCAGCCCGATCAGGAACGCAGCGATCAAGGCATAGGCAAAGCCGATATCCTTGGTCATCGTCAGCACGGCAAGGGGCATGGCACAGGCAAAAAAGCCGGTTTTGCGCCCGCCCGCCGCGGCATACAGGCAGAGTGTTCCGCCAAACAGCAGCGCCAGCGGGGTATCCGCCATGGCGTTGGCGTAAATGGTGGACGGGGTGCCCGCCGGAACCACGCTGAAAAAGAACGGCAGAAGAAAGCCCGCGGCAAACACCAACACTGCGCCCGCCCAGTTTTTGCGCGGCAGGGCTGCCGCCGGGGCAATGCAGGCCAGGAACAGGATATCCAGCCCCGCCAGGCACTGCCATTCATAAAACTGGCCCGGTACGCGCTGGAAGAGATAGGAAACCAGGCTGGTTGCCGGGTAGGTAAAGCTTGCCGTCAGGTTGATGGGGTCCGCCACATACAGCGCAGCGCGCTCCGCCACCATTTTGGGGGCAAGGCCCCAGGCGGTAAATTCATCCCACTGGGTAAACATGGGCTGCTGCACGGCAAACAGCACCCACAAAAAACAGCTGCCGCCCACAAACAGCAAAAAGCCGGGGCTGAACAGCGCCTGGCGGATGGCCCGCCACCCGGCACGCACCCCAAAGTAGACCCCGCCGGCCAGCCAGACCGCCATGACGATAAAATGGCCGAACTGCAAAAGCCCCAGCAGGGAAAGCAGATACAGCACCACGACCGACCCGCACAAGGCGGGCAGCGGCAGCAGGGCGGCATCGAACCGGGTACATGCCGCCACGCACAGACAGCATGCGGAGAAGAACAGCAAAAACAGCAGGCCGAATACAATCTGCACGGTACAGCACCTCCCGGATTGAAATTAAAAAATAATAGAGAATAATGAATAATGTTGGTGGACCGCCGCCCGTTGGGCGGCTCAGAAAATTGGGGCAAGATAATATATAAAGGCTCATTCTATACCCGCAGACTATCACGCAAAGACTGCGAAAAATATCATATCCAATCGTGCTGCAGGCACACCGACATTATTCTTTATTCTTTTTTAATTATTCTTTCGTATACGCGTGAGCCAGCTTACGCGTATACGACGTACACCGGCCCCACAAAGTAGTGCTGGAAGAGCAGCACAGCGCCCAAAACGGCATAGCAGGCGCACAGCGGGGTGATGGCCGCTTCGGCTTTTTCTTCCGTGATGGCGGGGCAGATGGTTTTGCGCAGCAGCACAGCCAGCGCAGGCAGCAATGCCAGCCAGACGCAGAGGAAATACCGCGCCTGCAGCCCCACAATGCGCACCATGCCCACCGGGGTATAGGTGATATACATGGCTGCCATGGCACCGGCGGCGTATACCAGCGCCAGCAGCGCCGCCCCGCCCACGCGGCGGCGGTTGGGGAACGCATCGGCGCGTTTTGGCTGCGCAGCGGCCAGCAGGGCGGCCAACAGCAGTACCAGCGGGCCGGTCAGGTTCAAAAAGCTGATGGGCAGGTCCTTCCAGCCGAACAGGCCGAGCTGCCCAATAAAGAAATCATTCTCTCCCAGGGTTCCCCAGAACGCAGCAATGGTCCGCAGAGGGTTGCGCAGCACAAAGGCCAGCTGTTCACCGCCGTTTACCGTGCTGCCGCCCTGGCGCTCAATGATGGGATAGTTATAGCGGAACGCCGTTCCGTACCATTCCGTCAGCAGGGTAACGGCCATAGCACCGCCAAAGCCGCCCAGCGCCCACAGCGGGCGGCGTCCCTTGGCGTGCCATTCCCGCTTTGCCACCAAAAAGATAGGCAGCACCCACAAAAGGTTCAGGTACGGTTTGGCGATATTGACAAAGATGCAGGCGGCGGTGTAAATGCCCGCCGTTTGGGTGTTCCACTCCTTGCGGGTCAGCAGGGCAAGCATCAGGTAGTAGCAGCCTAACAGGGTTGCATCATAGCTCAGTGATGCCCCCATAAACAGCGACATCGGCAGCAGCATAATGGCCGCAAAGGCCGGGCGGTAACGCTCCGCTTTGGCCAGCGCCAACGCACACAACAGCGTGTAGGCCAGCAGGTTGACGATGCGCCCGCCATATAGGCAGCCCAGCGCGCCAAAGCCCAGCAGGCGTGCCAGCGCCATACCGACCGCGCCCGGCAGGAATGGAATGACCAGAAAGCTGACCGGCTCGCTGACTGGGTCCGGCACAGAATCCCGCACATCGTGCGCCAGGTACAGGGCAAAGCTGTCCGCCATGCTCTGCACTGCGCCGTCCTTGCCGTATTGCTTCAGGGCATAGCCCGCGGTGTTATAGGCTTTTTCCGCCCCGGTATCGGGGTCAGTGCCCACACCGGCAGAGGTATGCGCATTCACCCATGCACCGGGGAACGCTTCCAGCAGGTAGGCCACATCGTCCGGGTAGGTGCGGGAAGCATCAAAATCAAAGTGCCCGGTGGAGATGGCATAGGTGCGCAGGTAATGGTCGGCTTCGTCCGGCGTTTGCAGCGGCGGGTTGGCAAATGCAAACAGCAGCCCGCACAAAAAGATGCACACGGCCCCTTTTGCCGCAAATCCTTTTGCAAACCGCCGCACACAATACCCGGCCAGCAGGCATACTTCCAGAAAGGCCGCACACCCCAGTGTAACCACCAGGGGGGACACACGGTTATCCAGCCCAAAGAACACCCGCCAGTAATAGGCCCACAGCACGCCGCACACGGCGGCGCACAGCACAGCCAGCCCCCACCGCAGGGCGGCGGGCAGCTTTTGTAATTTTATTGGCATAAAACTCCCTTACAACCGGCCTTACAGAATATACTGGCCGACTTTGTACTGGTCCAGATTGCCGCGCAGGAACTCGATGGTTTCGGCAAGGCCCTGTTCAAAGGTATACTGCGGTTTCCAATCGGTCAGGGTGCGCAGCTTGGTGGCATCGCCCAGCAGGCGGTTGACCTCGCTCTTTTCGGGGCGCAGGCGCTCGGCTTCGCAGACGATCCTGGCGCTGGGGTTGATCTGGGCAATCAGCTCATTGGCCAAATCGCCGATGGAATGTTCCACGCCGGTGGCAATGTTGATTTCCTGGCCAATGGCGGCATCGCAGTCCGCAATGGCCATAAAGCCGTGGGCGGTGTCCTTGACATAGTTAAAGTCGCGGGTGGGGGTCAGGCTGCCCAGCTTGATTTCCTGCTGGCCGGCCAGCAGCTGGGTGATGATGGTGGGGATGATGGCGCGGCCGCTTTGGCGCGGGCCATAGGTGTTGAAGGGGCGCACAATGGAAACCGGCAGGTCAAAGCTGCGGTAAAAGCTTTCGGCCAGGCGGTCCGCGCCGATCTTGGTGGCAGAGTAGGGACTCTGGCCCTGGAACGGGTGGTGCTCGTCAATGGGCACATACTGGGCGGTGCCGTATACTTCGCTGGTGGAAGTAACCATCACGCGCTGGGTGCCCAGCTCGCGGGCGGCGTTCAGCACGTTCAGGGTGCCCTTGATGTTGGTATCCACATAGCTGTCCGGGCTGTGGTAGCTGAACGGAATGGCAATCAGGGCAGCCAGATGGAACACGCGCTCCTGCCCGCGCATGGCAGTACGCACGCCGTTGGGGTCACGCACATCGCCCATAAAGATATCCATTTCATTGCGGATCTCCGGGGGCAGGGTATCGATCCAGCCCAGGGAACCAAACGAGTTATACAGGCAGAAAGCACGCACTTTCTCGCCGCTTTTTACCAGCTCTTCGGCCAGATGGCTGCCGATAAAGCCATCGGCGCCGGTCACCATAACGGTATGGGACATTGTAAAAACACTCCTTTTTATATGGCAATACCGCCCGCAGGGCAGAACAATCCAATTATTACAAAATAGTATAACCGATTTGCGGCCTGATTTCAACCAATGCCCCGCCCAGCGTGCAAAAAAGTGCCGGGGCTGCCGCGGATAGGGCAGGCCTACATTAAATTTATATAAAGATTATTCCGTTTGTATCAAAGAGTTCGGCAATATGTTATAATGGGATAAATACAGTGCCGGGCCGCCTTGCCGCATTCCCTGCCCTGTAGTGGAAAGGAGCCTGCACCCATGCCGCAACGCGAACCTGCCCTGCTTTGGCTGCGGGACTGCGCCCTGACCGCATTGGTCCTTGCGCTGTGCACGCTGACAAGCTGGGTGTTTTTCCGGCTGGATTTTGTTTCTTCCAACTATATCCTGACCTATATCCTGGGCGTCATGTATATCAACGTCTTTACATCGGGGCTGGTGTACGGCGTTGTGGCTTCGCTGTTCTCGGTGATGCTGGTCAACTATATGTTCATTGACCCCTTTATGCAGTTCCGCATCCGGTCAGACGACATGGTAACGGCACTGGTCATGCTCTGCGTTTCGCTGCTCTGCTCCTCGCTGACGGGGCGTATCAAGGTACAGGCCGCTCAGAGCGAGCGCAAAGCCGATGCTTCGCAGGTGCTGCTGGAAGCCAGCCGCAGCCTGTTGGGGGCCGAGGACCCTGACACCATTCTGCGGATAACGGCCACCCAGCTGGGCAAGCTGTTGGAGCGCCCGGTCTGCTTTGCCCCCGCACCGGAGCACATTGCACCGGGAACCCTGATTCTGCCCCCGCCCGGCCAGACGGATTACCGCAGTTGCCCGGCGCTGCATGAGTTCAGCACCTATGAGCACAATCTGGCATTATCCATCCTGGATGTGTGTTCCCTGGCGCTGGAAAAAGAAGCCTCCAACCGCGCCCGGCGCGAAATTGAGGAAGCCGCCCGCCAGGAACAGCTGCGCGCCAACCTGCTGCGCAGCATCAGCCATGACCTGCGCACCCCGCTGACGAGCATTTCCGGCAACGCGCTGATTTTGACCGAGAAAAATCCCCTGCTGACCGAGGAAAAGCGCCGGGAGCTTTCTGCCGCAATTTATGAGGACGCCAACTGGCTGAACCATCTGGTGGAAAATCTGCTTTCCATCACCCGGATGGAGAACGGCCAGGTAAACCTGCGCATTCAGCCGGAGCTGATTCAAGACATTTTTGACGATGTACTAACCCATCTGGACCATGACGCCGCCCGCCACACCATTGTGACCAACGTGGCGGATGACCTGCTGATGGCCGATATGGACGCCCAGCTGATCGAGCAGGTGCTGGTGAACCTCATCAACAACGCCATCAAATATACCCCCGAACATTCCTGCATCGAGCTTTCCGCCGCGCCGGAGGGTAAATTTGTCCGCATCTGCGTAACGGATGACGGCCCCGGCATCCCGGAAGAAAGCCGGGACAAGCTGTTTGATATGTTTTATACCCTTGGCAAAACCCGCAGCGATGGCCGCCGCGGGCTGGGTCTTGGGCTGGCCTTGTGCCGTTCCATTGTTGCCGCCCATGGCGGTGTGATCGATGTACAGAACGCTGCACCGCACGGTGCCTGCTTCCGTTTTACACTCCCGCGAACTGAGGTGACCCTGTATGAATAAACCGCTGATCCTTGTGGTGGAGGATGACCCGGCTGTTGCACGGCTGATCTCCACCACACTGGAAACCCGCAATTATCAGTACCACCGTGTACAGAACGGAGCCGGTGCCCTGTTGGAAGCTGCTTCGGCACGGCCGGATGTAATTTTGCTGGATCTTGGCCTGCCGGATATGGACGGTATTGATGTGATCCGCAAGATTCGCGGGTGGAGCAACGTGCCCATTCTGGTGGTTTCGGCCCGCAGTGATGATACCGACAAAGTATCCGCCCTGGATGCCGGTGCAGATGATTACCTGACCAAGCCGTTCAGCGTAGAGGAGCTTTTGGCCCGGCTGCGCGTGGCGCTGCGCCGTGTGCGGTATGATACTTCCCGCGCAGGTGACCAGGCCAGCATATACGAGAACGGAGAACTGCGCATTGACTATGCCGCAGGCTGTGTGTACCGCGGCGGAACGGAGATTCACCTGACCCCCATTGAGTACAAGCTGATCTGCGTGCTGGCCAAGAACACCGGCAAAGTGCTGACCCACAACTATCTGCTGAACGAAGTCTGGGGCAGCCCGGCCGCATCGGACACACCGTCCCTGCGCGTATTTATGGCAACACTGCGCAAAAAAATTGAGGAAGACCCCAGCCACCCCCGCTATATCCAGACCCACATCGGCGTTGGCTACCGCATGATCCGCCAGTAAAGTTTGGCTTTCAAAATGTAACCGCAACAGCCCGTCCATCCGTTTGTTGCCGGATGAGCGGGCTGTTTCCATTTTATTTATTCGGTTTTCTCTGCTTTACTTGGCTGCGCGGCGTCCGCCTTTGCCGCCGGTCTTTTTGGCGCGGCCGGTGCCGGTCTGGGTGCGGGTGGACTTGGGGGCCGTTTTCTTGGGTTCCGGCTTTGGCATATCCTTTTGCAGCAGCTTATCCGGCACGGGCTGGATGCTCCACAACTGGTTTTCGCCAAACACATCCTGCCAGATCTGGGCCTGGGTACCGTTATCGACCCGCATGCCTACCAGATCAATGACCTTATCAGCCAGCACATTGCGGATCTTGGCCTTGCCGCCATCGGCGGGAACAATCTCCCACCGCTGGCCCTTGCCGGTGGTTTTCTCCCACTGGTGCACCCAGGTTCCGTTCACAACACCACTCATGGCCAGGTCCATCACCTTGCCGGTAAAGCGGTTTTTGATGCGGTACTGGCCTTCGGCGGCTTCCTCAAAAATCCATTGCTGCCAGGGCTGACCCTCATAGCTCCACAGGCGGATGGATGCGCCGTTCTCGGTGTTGAAATCGGCAACTTCCAGCACGCGGCCATTGGCGGCAGCGATAGTATAGCAGGCGCCTTCCCGAATGACGGTCTGTGCGGATTTTTTCATAGCGTTTTTCCTCCTTTGCCTGTGCGGCGCTTTTGGTGCCTTACAGGTTATGTATTTATTGTACATATTATAGCACATTCGCACAAAGCGGTTTTGCCAAAATCGTGTAAAGTTTTTTGGTAACACTGCACGCTTTTTCGGGGTTAGCGGGCGGTTTAACCAAAGGTGGCTTGCATTTTTCAGCAATCTATTCTATGATATTATATAAACAACTGTAATTATAGGAGGCACCCACCTTGAGGATCGCATTGATTGCCCATGATTCCCGCAAAGAGCTTTTGGCCCAGTTCTGCACAGCCTATGTGCGTATTCTGTCTCAGAACGAACTGGTTGCCACCGGCGTGACGGGCAAAGTGGTACATGATACCTGTGGGCTGCCGGTTCGCTGCCTGTACCCCGGTGCACGCGGCGGTGCCGAGCAGATTTCCTCCATGATTGCCTGCGGCGAAATTGATATGCTGCTGTTTTTCCGCGACCCCGTCAACGCCCGGCCCAATGAGCCGAACGCCGTTACCCTGCTGCGCCTGTGCGATACCCGCGCCATCCCCGTTGCCACCAACATTGCCACTGCCGAGGTTTTGATCCACGGCCTGGAGCGCGGAGACCTGGCCTGGATCGAATTGCAGCGCGGGAGAAAATAACGAATATCCACGAAACCCCAGCAAGCATTTGTAGGGTTTTTTCCAACTCTGCCTTATTGCGCATTGCAAAATTGTGATGGCCCTGGCCAAAATTTGTAGGGGACGATGCTTGCATCGTCCCGCGCATCGGGCCTTGCCTCATCAGCCACATGTTCGTGTGTACCCCCACGGTTCTCTACAGAATATAGACATATTTAGATATAACACGATTCCACAAATACAAAAAGCATGTGCTTTTTCCACCTTTGCCGGGCGGGAAATCACATGCTTTATTTTATTCTATTGCTTCCGTTATCTTTCAGGTAATTTTCAGCGCGCGCTGAACGCGGTAGACCAGGTAGCGGAACAGCCCAACGATCATGCTGCCCTCGCACCAGAAATAGTTAGGCAGATTACGCCAGTAAAATTTGGGCTTTTTGATTTTGGGTAGGGCGATCTTGGCTTCCGCATAGCCCTTGGCATAATCATTGCCGAAGCCGCGGTGACGGAACATGATAACTTTCAACAAATAGCCCAGCAGCATGGGGATAAAGTTGACAACCAGCATGACCACCGGCTGGTTTTTGTAGGGCAGCAGAATACTGTTGCGGCCGCTCTGGATGCTTTTGAATGGGTTATACCGCACCGCGCCGGTGGTGGCACCGCAGATATGGCGGCACTTTGCGGTGGGGCAATAGACGTTTTTATAACCAAAATTGTTGGCGCGCCAGCTGAGGTCAACATCCTCATAGTAGGCAAAAAACAATTCGTCAAAAACGCCAATTTTATCCAAAATGGATTTTCTGTACAGTGCTGCGCCGCCGCAGGCAGAAAAAATACGGCAGGGCTTCTGGTAGCGGCTGGCTTTCAGGCCGTCGCCGCGCTTGCAGGCAAAGCCCAGAATCGTCACATAATCTCCGGCGTCATCGGCCAGTTCCGGCTCGTAATAGCGCAGCATCAGGCTGGATACCGCAAAAATCTTCGGGTCGCTCTCAGCGGTTTTCAGCAGCTCTTCCAGCCAGTTCGGCTCGGCAAAGGCATCGTTATTGAACAATGCCATATACTCGCCTTTGGCCATGGCGATGCCTTGGTTGACGGCATGGGAAAAACCGGTATTCTCGCTGTTTTCGATCAGGTGGTAGCGGGGGTTACCGCAGTAGCTGCGGGCAATTTCGAGGCTTTCATCGGTGGAGCCGTTATCGATCACGATCAGCTCAAAGTCCTGCTCAGTCTGCGCCCAGATGGATTCGATGGAATCCCGCAGCCAGCCAGCACCATTCAGATTGGGGATAATCACGCTTGCTTTCACTGTGCTTCCCTCCTTTTAATAACCCATGCCGCCAAGCAGGATGGGCATGTAAGAAAGGCCAACGATCACACTGTGCGCCGCAATCAGCAGGGCCAGAATGACCAGGTCCCCCACCAGCCGCTTGATCATGCAGGCAGTGGCCAGCTTCTGGCGCTCCTCCCATTTGCTGCCGCAAAGGCTCCAGTAAATCATCATGATAAGGCCCACCACCGGGATGGCAAACAACAGCAGCGTTGCAAGGTAATGCCCAGTGCCCATCTCTTCCTGTTGCTCGCCCTCATAGCACATGAAAAAGGGATCATCTTTCAGCGGAAATTCATCCTCGTCTTCATCATCCCAGTATTGAACCATATCCGGGTCCACATGGATGGTATAGCGCGGGCGGCTGGCTTCCGCTTTGGTGGGGGGCAGCGCACGGCCGCAGCGCGGGCAGACGGTAGTTCCCTTGGGAGCCACCAGACCGCATTGTTTACAAATATGCAATTCCATTTATACGTCCCCTTCCAGGCTCAGACTGCGGTCCAGCGGTGTGGCAAGAATGATCTGGGTGTTGGTGTTGCCCATCTTTTGCAGGTGGGTCAGCAGGTGTTCCAGTGCATCAATGCCGGGGCAGCTGACCTTGACGATAAAGTTATAGCTGCCGGTCACGCGGTAGCACTGCAGGATCTGCGGTTCGCCCTGGATCATTTTAAGGAAATGGTCCCGTTCCGATGCCGCCGTCTGGATGGAAATCAACGCCTGGACTCGGTTATTCTCGCCGGGGTGGTGCAGGCGCACGGTATAGCCGCCGATGATGCCCTCCTGCTCCATGCGGTGGATACGGCTGGACACCGCCGGGCTGGTCAGGTTGACCTGTTTGGCGATTTCCTTGACCGGCATGCGGGCGTTGCGCATCATAAGCTGGATGATTTTGCTGTCTAATTCATCCATGTCGAGTCACTTCCTGTCAGTTTTAGTCAATGAGCACAATAAAAATAAAATAAAGCAAATAAACCTTGTATGGCATTACAAAACCGAAAACTCTTTCATTTTCTGTGCATATGCTGAATTATTTTAAGTTATCTGGGCATCATTATAATAAAAGCAAAACAAAATTGCAAGTATTGCATTTGACATTTTAATAATCAAGGCTATAATGTACTTGTAACAAGAAAGAGAAAAACAGAGTACAAACCCTTTAAGTTCCCATTTATTACATTACCATCTTCTGACCTTTATATACTTTCCCACCCCTCTATGCACAAAAGCCCGCTTTTCAAGCGGGCTTTTGTGTTTTTGTCTGCCATTTTGTATTCTGCTTTACTTTATGAAGCAGATTTGATTTGCTTTTTCTCCCATACCCTAGTATAATGATGGGTAGTTTGTCTATTTTTATCTTGTTTTGCAAAAACGGAAAGGACTCCGCTGTGAATACACGTCTGGTCGGCATTTTGATCGACTCTTTTCCTAAGATTTTAATTAACGGCCTTACGGTCACCCTGCCGCTTACGATCATTTCTTTTGCGCTTGCGTTGGTCATTGCGCTGATTACTGCCCTTGTGCAGACCGCCAAAATCCCCGTTCTGCGGCAACTTGCCCGGTTTTATGTCTGGGTCATCCGCGGCACCCCGGTGCTGGTTCAGCTGTTTGTGGTGTTTTACGGCCTGCCCAGTCTTGGCGTGCTGATTGACCCGTTCCCGGCTGCCGTAGCCTGCTTTGCCATCAATGAGGGTGCCTACTGCGCCGAGACCATCCGTGCCGCGCTGGAATCTGTTCCCGCTGGTCAGATGGAAGCCGCGTACTGCGTTGGCATGACCTATCTGCAGACGATGCGCCGCATTGTGCTGCCGCAGGCACTGCGCACGGCGTTCCCGCCGCTGTTCAACTCGCTGATTTCCCTGCTCAAAGATACCTCCCTTGCCGCAAACATTACGGTAACCGAGATGTTTATGGCCACCCAGCGCATTGTGGCGCGCACCTATGAATCGCTGCCGCTTTATCTGGAAGTTGCCTTTATCTACCTGATGTTCTCCACCATCCTGACGCAGGTCCAGCGCTGGGGCGAAAAAAAGCTGAACGCCAAGGGCTTCAGCCAGAATTCCTGAGGAGGTGCCGCCATGCAGGAGATGCTGAAAATCACCGGAATCCGCAAATCGTTCAGCACGCTGGATGTGCTGAAAGGCGTGGATCTGACGGTGCACAAGGGTGAAGTCGTTTCGCTGATCGGGCCTTCCGGTTCCGGCAAGACCACGCTGCTGCGCTGTGCCAACTTTTTGGACCAGGCCGAGGACGGCACCATGGTGCTGGACGGCCAGACCTACCACTTTGGCCATGTGCGCCGTGCTGAGATGTACGAAGCCCGCCGCCACACAGCGTTTGTATTCCAGAATTACAACCTGTTTTTGAATAAGACCGCGCTGCAAAACGTGACCGAAGGGTTGATTGTTGCCCGCAAAATGCCCAAAGATGAAGCCGAAGCCCGCGCCCAAAAAGCGCTGGAAAAGGTCGGCTTGGGCGACCGCGGTGCCAGCTACCCCAATCAGCTTTCCGGCGGGCAGCAGCAGCGCGTGGCCATTGCCCGCGCCATTGCCACCGACCCCAAGATCATCTATTTTGACGAGCCCACCAGCGCGCTGGACCCGGAGCTGACCGTGGAAGTGCTGGCCGTGATGCGGGACCTGGCCGCCGATGGCATGACAATGCTGGTCGTGACCCACGAGATGGGCTTTGCCCGCAACGTTTCTAACCAGGTCGTGTTCATGGAGCACGGCGTTGTGGTGGAACAGGGTTCCGCCAAAGAGATCTTTACCGCCCCACGCGAGGAGCGCACCCGCGCTTTTTTGCGTCTGGTGGAAGATAAATAAAAGTTTTTACATAACCAAGGAGAAGCACATATGAAACTGAAAGCATTGACCGCTGCCGTACTGGCAGCCGCCCTGCTGTCCGCCTGCGGTTCCTCCGCAGCGTCCTCTGCTGCACCGGCAGCGGATACTTCCAGCGAAACCACTGCCAGCACCGATAACTCCGACGATCTGCTGGCCCAGATTCAGCAGCGCGGCGAGATCGTGTTTGGCACCGAGGGCACCTGGTCCCCCTGGACCTACCATGACGAAAACGACCAGCTGGTTGGCTTCGACATTGAAGTTGCCCAGAAGGTTGCCGAAAAGCTTGGCGTAAAGGCCACCTTTGTGGAGGGCGAATGGGACGGCCTGCTGGCCGGCGTGGACGGCGGCCGCTATGACAGCATGGCCAACGGCGTGGAAATTACCGAAGAGCGCGCCCAGAAATACGATTTTTCTGACCCGTACTGCTACATCCGCACTGCCATTATTGTAAAAAGCGATGATGACAGCATCAACAGCTTTGAGGATCTGAACGGCAAGACCACCGCCAACACCATTTCCAGCACCTATGCAGCACTGGCCGAAAGCTATGGCGCCAAAACCACCGGCGTGGACGACCTGAACCAGACCATTGAGCTGCTGCTGAACGGCCGTGTGGATGCCACCCTGAACGCCGAAGTGACCTATTTCGACTACCTGAAAGAGCATCCCGATGCGAACATCAAGATTGCGGCTTTGACCAATGATGCTTCCCAGGTTGCTTTCCCCGTGCGCAAGGGCGATGAAACCGCCACCCTGCGCGAAGCTCTGAACCAGGCTATCAATGAGTTGCGCGAGGACGGCACCATTGCCGAGATCAGCGAGAAGTACTTTGGCACCGACCTGAGCCAGGCCCCCAGCGCGAACTGATTTAACAAAATCACAATATAGCATAAAAAATCTCCGTACCCTGCTGTGTTTGGCAGGGGGTGCGGAGATTTTTTTGTAGTTTGGTGAACGATGAATTGCCTGGGAAATATACGCTCCTACGGAGATACGCGTTATGAACGCTGCAAATAATTTGTAGTGGGCGGCGTCCCCGACGCCCCAGACACGGGAATTATTGTGTATTTTGATTTTGAAATGACCTGATTATAATTACCGCGCAGTAAGGCGGCCAGCCCTCTGGCCGCCGGATGGGATTTGCGGCAAATCTCATTTATTAGGCTTTACTTAGGGAACCACCCTTCACCGGCTGCGCCGGAGCTTCCCTCAAGGGAAGCCAAAGCATGGGGAAGTGTTTTTTCACAAAATTGTTATGGCATGCACCACAAAATTGCTGAACGGTCAAGACCGTTCCCTACAGCGCATTTTATTATGTCTTGCAAACCCACAAAATACATTTTCCCACACCAAAAACCGCCCCGGAAAGGTTATGCTTTCCGGGGCGGTTCTCCATCATCAATAATTTTCCGCGTGGACTTCAAAGTAGCTCTGCGGGTGGTTACAGGTGGGGCAGACTTCGGGGGCCTGGGTGCCCACCACGATGTGGCCGCAATTGCGGCACTCCCACACTTTTACTTCGCTCTTGGCAAACACTTCTGCCATTTCAATGTTGTGCAGCAGGGCGCGGTAGCGCTCTTCGTGGTGCTTTTCAATGGCTCCCACCAGGCGGAACCGGGCAGCCAGTTCGGGGAAGCCCTCTTCCTCAGCCGTCTTGGCAAAGCTGTCATACATATCGGTCCATTCGTAATTTTCGCCCTCGGCGGCGGCTTTCAGGTTGGCGGCGGTATCGCCGATGCCGTTCAGCTCCTTGAACCACAGCTTGGCATGTTCTTTTTCGTTATCAGCCGTTTTCAAAAACAGTGCTGCGATCTGCTCAAAGCCCTGCTTTTTGGCCACGGAGGCAAAGAAAGTGTACTTGTTGCGTGCTTCGGATTCGCCCGCAAATGCGGTCATCAGGTTTTTCTCGCTCTGGGTGCCAGCATACTTGTTCATAACATTCTCCTTGTTCATAGTTTAAGATTTATTCCGAATCAAAGTTTTTTGCATCAGTATATTATGCCTTGTTCCATAGCCTTATTATAGCACAGTTTTGAGATTTGTAAAGACAATTTTTAAGACTTAATATTAAATTTTATCCGTCGATTTTTAGTAAAAAAGCCAGTGCCGGGCAGAAATCTGCCCGGCACTGCCGAAAAAGTTCTTTGATTGTCTTAAGGCAACACCGCACAATTCCCGCCTGACGGCTTAAGCACCGCTCCGGCGG
>ERZ1026866.737-NODE-737-length-18742-cov-5.630652_pt1 | contig 18742 bp, 34 predicted proteins | sample MGYA00380163_ERZ1026866 | MGnify/ENA primary metagenome ERZ1026866 (study PRJEB33269, sample SAMEA4719799) | human gut metagenome | biome: human-associated habitat; feature: organic feature; material: feces | place: Cameroon | collected 2013-10 ...
AGGTGATCCATTTTCAGCATCTCCTGAGCGACGGCAAGCTCAAGGTCGTTGTACTTTCGACCGCTCAAGAGCAGGGCGAAATACGCCATGCGAATAGATGCCGAATCGAATTGGGTGTCGTTATCCATCTGTCCTCCTAATGTTGGAATTTGCTTCTACATCTTGGGACAGCCTGGATATATTCAAAATGACATGCCGCAACGGCAACGGAAAGGGAGGTTCGACCGCAACAGGGCTGCAATTCAGCGCCGTTTACTGCACTGAATTGTTTCAACGCGTCTAGAACATTTCTAGATTGGCTATAATCGAAATAGACTATCGTATATCTGAAAGAGGTTTTCAGTGCTTGAACGGATCGGTTCGTCCGACGCTATTCGCTATATGGTGCAAGACTGCGGCATGACGCTAACGGATGCATCTATTAAAACCGGCAAGCAGAAGGGCAGTCTGTCGACGCGCCTGCACAACAATACTCGATTCACCATCGATGAGTTCGTCAAAATCTGCGATGCCTGCGGCTGGCAGCTCATACTTAAACGCGGAAACAGACAGTTCGACCTGCGTGGGATTGATGAAAACAAACCTCGCGAGGATGTGAAAACGCGGCGCTAGGATTAGCCGTCAAGCCGCTTCTTCCAATAATTGCATCGGTTCGAATGGGCGGTTTCGAATTCGTGACCTTCCCTACGGTGGCATAGATATTCAACGACCGTATCTTCGGGCCTGTGAAGGTTGTCGCGTACATTGTCCCCGGACGTGCAATAGAGACAGTTCGCGCACTTGCGTTTTGCCTTTTCCATTTGCTCCAAAGTCCTCAACTCAGCTCGGATCATCCCGTCGCTTATGGTCATAGATAGGTTCTCTCCTACTGTTCGTCGATGACGTATGCAAAATCGACAACAGATTCGCCGTCTCCCATAATCTGCTTCGAGGCGGCAAGCGCGGCCTGATTATCAATCCGCTCCCGCAGCGTGAGCGTCCCCTGTCGAGTCATGGGGTAATACGGCATCGGGTCGGGCTTACTCTCGAGAAGCTCGGAAGTACGGCTCTCCAGCTTCTCAGCGAAGTCGTCCAGGAAGTCCCACGCATCGTCGACAGGCAGCATGATTTCTCGCTTGGGGTTCTTCCAGTCTTTAACCGAACGGCCGGTAATGCCCAATGCCATTGCAATCTCGGACGTCGGCACCCCCAAGATATCAGCCTGGGCGGTAAACTCGGCCTTCGGATCGATATCGGGGAAGTCGTCTAGGTGTCGCTCGATCCACTCATCATCACGGCACGCATAGACAAACGAGTACTCCATATCCTTCGCATCGAGTTGATCGGCGACCAAGCTGCTTGCGAGATTGTGAAGGCCCACAGGCTCCGTGTCGGGCAAATCGTCATCTCGATACCATGGGAGGATGTATTGACCGAACTTCTCGTGGGATCCATTTGCCTCATTCAGGCATTGAATCGTAAGGTCGCCGAGCTTCTCAGTCTGACCGTACACCCAATCAAAGGCATCCTTGACCGGCACGCAATCGAGCTCGGGGTCGAGCCACTTACGCACGCTGGACACGCGGATATCGAGGCCGCGGGCGAGATCTTCCGGCTTGAGCCATAGGTTATCGAGCTGGGCCTGCATTGAGCATTTGAAATCGAACATGTCTGTTCCTTCCTGTAGCGGGTTTGCATGACTCACAGCAGCCATGCTTTTGTTTGATTCTACCAGTAACATGGAGCATTATCCCTATTCAAATTCGCGCTATAGACCTATTGCAATCACGGAGAAAGCTGCTTGAGCGGGCAGGGGCGGGCGTTGCCCTCCCCTGCCCGTGCCGTTCACTAGGCGCAGGTTGCAATGCGGTCACCTTGGCCGAAGCCGTAGCCGTCTGCCCTGCCGGCATCCCCGATCGACTTGTCGGAGGAAACGGTAATGGACTGGCGCTTCATCTTCTTGAGGTTCAGCTCCTCGTCCATGTAGCGGGTGACGCTCTCGGGCACCACGATCGCGAGCGCCATGGTCTCGTCCTGCTCGAGCTGCTCGCGGTAGGAACTCTCGAGACCCTCGATGAAACCGAGACAATAGCTGTTCTTCACACCGGCACGGCGACCGATTTTGGTTCCGTCTCTCTTGGAACGCATGTCGCAGAACTTCTTGAAGCAGTTCTCGATCGCATGCTTGGTGGCGCGGAAGCAACCGGATGCAACGACGGCGTCCTGGCTTTCACCGACGAAGACGAACCGGGTACCGATAACGGAGCGGCGACCGGTCCAATAGTCGCAGGCGCCATGACTCGTCTGCATGTAGTAGCGGCAACGGTAGTTCTTCGCGATAACATATGCGAGTACCTTGACCCACTCGGGGACGCGCTTACCGAGCTCCTCGGATGACTCGTTGACCTCGGGAGCATCGTCGGTGAGGTCGATATCTTCGATGGTCATGTCGTTCGCTGCGAGGAGTCGCTGGAGGGCAAGGGATGCCGCCCTGGCTTCGCCCTCGGAGGTCGCACCGTCAATCATGGCGAGGATCTTCTTGAGCTTGGAATCGATGGGGTTCATTTGGTATCTCCCTTCGGGTCGCGGGACGCCTATCGTCCCGCTTGTTGATATATAGTATAGTTGAATTGCAAGAGGGATGCAAGATCTATCTGGGAAAACGACACAAAAAGGCGACCGTCGCCAATCGCCTATGACTAAATCTTCGGTATGGGATATTCGGCTCGCGTGTCGGCTTTAGCCTCTTACCGATCCCAAAACGGTCCTGGACAGCTCGGTCAACTTGATATAGGCATAAGGGTCCCAATCGTCCTTTCCCTCCCCGCATGCAAGCAGTTCCTTGAGCCTGGTTTGAGCTTTTGCCTGCAGCTCGCGCCTATTGTATCCATAGGCATCGCAAAGGTTCCCAACGATATCGAGGATCTCGCGTCTCTCGTTCGCACGGTTCTCGAGGTCTTGGAGCATTTCGTTCTCCAACTCGATCCCGTAGAGCTCGTCACCGAGAAGTTTTACCAGCGCGTCCTTCTTGAGAACTAACATCAGCCTAGAACCACCTTTCTATCGCATGCAAGGTCTCACGCATGCACGCCCGTATCGTTCAATTCACGCTTGATTGAGGCTGTCGACGAGGGGAGGCGCCGCCAAGTCGATATAGCGGCCCCCCTGCAATGAGACCTAATACAGGTCTGCCGCTCGGAATTGCGCCTCGGTGAACCAATAACCGGCAGTTTGACCTAGCTCCTCGGCGGCCTTCTTTGCGATACGCATGGCGCTTTGCTTGGCCGCTTTACTTGCCGCCTGGTCGCCGGCATCGGCGGCGTTCCAGTCCTCGACAATGTAGGCCGCGATCTTCTCGATATAGTCCTGTTTTTGCATTTTAAGGAACTCCTTACGGGTCTGCGGGACGCCTATCGTTCCGCTTGTATGCATATAGTATAGTTTAATATAGGACGGGATGCAAGATCAGACATGGAAAATAGCATGAAAAAAGGCGATCTCGCGACCGCCTTTAATCGATGGGCTACTCCCCGAAAACGGGCCAGTTGTCGATATTCTCGGTGTCATAGCCCGAATATACGTCGTATTCGTCGGTCACGTAATACTCGAAGATATCGGAATATCCAAACTTATCCATATCCGACTTAATCCAGGTCATGATCTCATCTGGGCAGGGAATATGCTTGGCCTTGATAACCATGCTGTAGTCCAAGCCGCAATCATCGGCAAAGCCGACGACGATGAAATAAGCCCCATCGTAGGTAGCCGGCTCGACAAAATTACCCTGCAGATACAGGCCGCGCGTGCCCTTCTTTCGCTGCTCGGACAAATAGCTCTCCGCCTCGTCCCAGTCCAGGAACTGGAAGCCGTTGACCTTCTCGCCTTTTCCGTTGACCAAGGTAATCATGGGGTATCTCCCTTCGAGTCTGCGGAACGCCGTTCATCCCGCTTGTTGATAGCATATAGTATAGTCGAATATGGAATGGAATACAAGATCAACCACGGATAACGGCATGAAAAAGGGCATCGGGAAAACCGACGCCCTTTAGTCGATATCAGTTGTCGAACATATCCTGATAGTCCTCGTCGCTCCACTCGGCTACCGGATCGTCCCCGCTATCATCAAGCTCCACTTCGGTGCTGAGGGAATACTCACTACCGTTCTCGAAGTCGTTCCAGAAAAAGTCGGTTTCGATGATCCGACCCAAGCGCTCCAGCGCATCGTCTTCGTCCTTGCCCTCGATGACGAACAGGCCCTCCCTGTGCTCGGTAACCTTAATCGTGAAGTTCTTCATGGGGTATCTCCTATTCTGGTCTGCGGGACGCCTGTCGTTCCGCTTGTGATATATAGTATAGTTGTATATAGGGCAAGATGCAAGATCAGCCGCGAAAAACGGCATGAAAAAAGGCGATCTCCCGACCGCCTTTTGGTTGGTGGGCTACTCGAGACCCCAAACGCGCTTTTCACCGAACTTTTCGAGCACCTTCTCGGCCAAGTCGTCCCTTACGTAATCGAGTACGTCGCGAATCTCCGAATCATGATATCCAGGCTGCTGGCTGGTCTGATACTCGTAGCACTGTATGCAGCCGTACTTCTCGCCAAGGGTGAACGGCTTCTCGTCCTTCAAGTCAGCGGGCTCGAAGTCGCAGTCTGCCATTGCGGCGACGATTGCGGAAATCGTGAGATCGGATACAACGTAGCAGCTCATATCAATATCTCCTTACTGGGTTACGGGATGCCTTTCATCCCGCTTGTTGTAATATAGTATAGTTGTATGTTGTTCGGAATGCAAGATCGAAAATAGGAATAGATAAAAGGGCATCGGATAGACCGACGCCCTTTTACACTGATGCCGGGATCTATTCCAAGTGGCGACTTAGCTCTGGTCGAAATCTTTTCGCACGGCACGGTGGAAAGCGGCGGCAACGGGGATTTTCCCGTCTACGTCGGCCGTGTGACCGTCGGCCAAGGCAACGGCGAGCTCCATGGCCCCATCAATCAGATGATCCGCAGTCGAAACGTTGTATATGTCGTAGCTCGCGAGACAATCCCATATCTCATAACGGCTGTACCATGACATACCCGCAAGCTGCTCATCTACGACCCGCGCGGCTGCGGCTGCAACCTTGTAACCGAAATCCTCGGCGGCAAAGGCGATGAAAGTACCCCTCGTTTCCGACACGAAATCCTCGGCCGTGTAGGTGTACGTCACAGAAAAATCGGTCTCCGCGGGGCCGGTCTTGGTATCCTTCGTTTCGGTAAGGATGCCGAACTTCAACGTTGGGGCGGTCCCGACCAACCCGCGATGCCGATACGCGACTTCGTTTCGGTAGATGCTCTCGGCCTGCAACCAGTATCTGCGAAGCTCTCGCCTCGCCCAGCTCAAGCTCGAGCAAAACTTGCCGGCTACATTAGGGTCGCTAATCTTCCGACCGTCGATGAATACTGATGCCGCATAGCTTTTTACAACCATATCGAGTTCCTTCCATTAAGGTTCGCGGGATGCGTTTCGTCCTGCTTGTTGCCATATAGAATTGAAAACAGGCGGCCTTGCGACCGCCTGCCAACTAGTTCCTACTGGTCTCGACGATGTGCCATGAGCTCAATCTCCTCGACAATCACCTCGAGCTTGGTACGGTGCTGACCGTCCTTCTCCCACTGGCTGAAGCGGAGCTTACCGTCAACGGCAATCTTGTCGCCCTTCGCCATGTACTTGGAGACGCCCTCACCTCGAGTGCCGAACATGGTGCAGTCGATGAAGTTCGGGCAATCCTCCCACTCGCCCGTCTCGCTGTTTCGACGGCGATCGTTGACGGCAAGGCCGAACGAAAGGACGGGAGTTCCGCCCGCAGTCATGCGAACCTCAGGGTCGCGGGTGATGTTGCCGGAAAGCATAACGCGATTGATGGACATGGGATGTTCCTTCCTCTAAGGGTATACGGGATGCCTTTCATCCCGCTTGTTGATATATAGTATAGTTGTATGTTGTTGGGAATGCAAGATCAAAATGCGAAATAGTTTGAAATAATTTACCAGTAGAGATTGAAAAAGGGCGACCGTTGCCGATCGCCCTTTAGAACCTATATCCAGTGCCGCCGCACGGTCTATCCAATCAAGACGCACTTGGGGACACCATAATAAGCGCGATCCTCTTCGGCAATGACACCCACCACATCGTCCATCGGATTGCTTCCCTCAGACTTCTTCGGCACAAAAACACGGGGGACATAGACGCCGTTTCCCTCGGAATCGACAGACAGGCCAACAGGCATCTCGGCAACACCCTGGTCGGCAGACATCAGCTGATCAAGCCTAATTGCCAATTCCTTAACCGTCATAGGGCGTATCACACCGTCCGAAAGCTCGATCGTATAACTAGGCATATCAATTGTCTGACTCATATTGTGGTTCCTTTCACTCCGGTCTGCGGGATGCCTTTCATCCCGCTTGTCGGTATATAGTATAGTTGTATGTGGAGCCGGATGCAAGATCATCCATGGAAAATGGTATGGAAAATCGGCAGCAGAAGCCGTTGATTTCAGCGCCATCTATTCGCTTTCGCGTAGCGATTTCAAAACCATTTCACGGGCCTCCCCCTCGAGTTCCCTATCTGCTACCCTTCGAAAATAGTCGATAGCATGATCGCCGCATGTACGCTTTTCGTCTGCTGAAAGTTCATCTCAACCGCTCTCATATTCATCCTCAGCGCGATCGGTCAGATAGTAATTAAAACCCTCGGTTCCCTGCAATGCCGACAGAGCCTTTTTGACCTGCGCCCCATCGTCAACATCGAGCTCGAAGTACCAAGAACGAGTTTCGGTGAACTTAAAGACTTTCTTCATGGCTGTTTCCTTTCCGATATCACGCGCCTATTGAGATGAATGAGTACCTATAAAACTTAACACCCTTTAGAACTCTTGAAGCTGCCACAGGTCAATCAAGGTATCCAAGACACTGATCTCGCCCTTATATTCATCCTCGGCGCGGTCGGTCAGATAGAAATTAAAACCCTCGGTTCCCTAGTAAAGTTCCTCAGTTCCCTAGTAAAGTTCCCTAGTTCCCTACAGCTCGACCAGCTCCCAGTCGGTCAAGACCTGAAGCTCGAGGAACTCGCCGTCCCTGATTTCGAACGATCCACTGCTGGCTTCGAACTCGCGGATCCACTGATCGCGCCAGACCTCGGCATTCTCGCGGCTCTCGAACTTCTTGGCATCCTCGGCGCGGTCCACGACCTCGAACATCACGCCATCGACCTCGTTGGCATAGCCGCTCTCGGCGTTCGCGTCCCACTTCTCGGAACCCATGATATGGCGCTCGATGAAGTCAACCTTCCAAACAAACATTTCGATATTCCTTTCTCATTTCGTGAGTAACGACTGTCTAAAACTCCTGTAGCTGCCAGAGGTCAATCAGGGTGTCCAAGACGGCGATCTGGTCTTCCAGAATATCCAAGTCATGCTCCACCTTCTGAAATATATACTCCCCGAAATCGAGGTCTTTGGAGTGCAACCTGACCTCAAGCAGAAGTCCAACCCTCTCCATCGCCAGGCGCATCCGCTCGTAGTTCACAAGGATGCGATCTCGAAAAACGCCCTCCTCGGGCTCCTCAAGCGCCTTAATCTTCTTAATCATGCGAAGCGCCTCGTGGTTCAAGCCCCGAACCCTAGCGATCGTCTCGATCTCCTTTCGATTCGGCTGCATCTTGTCCTCCTTTCAGCCGTATGCGCCAAAGCACATACGGCCATCAATCTACTCGGCGGTTCCAAACATCAGGGCACCGAGACCGGCGGTGTAGTGGGAATCGAACCAACGCCAGACTCCCTCGATCCGCGGCTCCCCCTTCCTGAAAACGAACCAGTCAATCCCCAGAACTCCATCAGGTTCATCGGGGTCGTCGTAGTCGATTGGAACGTCTTCCAGCTCGCGCCACTTGAGTTCAAGGAATCGATCCGTATAGTCACTCATAGGGCATCTCCCTTCCGGTTTACGGGACGCCTTTCGTTCCGCTTGTTGTCATATATTATAGTTTAGTATGGAATGGGATACAAGATCAGCCATGAAAATAGCATGAAAAAAGGCGATCTCGCGACCGCCTTTTGGTTGAATCTAGTTGTTTTTCTTCAAGACCTCCAATGCGGCGTTGATGGTGCTCGAGACATAATTTGCGTGGCCGGTCATTTCGTAGCCGTAGAAGTCATGCGCGGGAAGACGGCTGAGCAGTATGGCGAGGCCTTCAAGTTTCTCGATAGCCTCGGCGCGATTCATACGCCTCACGTGCTCAAATCGAGCCCTCAGGTCATTTTCGCTCTCCATGGCATCAAGTTGAGTCTGCATGGATTCAAGGCTCTTCTCCCCGATGAGCGTGTCGAGGTCCCTGCTGTTTTCGGGCTGATTTGCCAAGGCTTCGGCAGCCTGCTCGCAATCCTCCAGGACCTCCTCAAGGCTCATGTTCTGATCGGTCATTGTCGATTCCCTTCTCTGTAAGGATTGATGAAATGGGGAGCGCGTCCACGCTCCCCAAAAGGAGCTAAAGCGAGTAGCGGTATGCCCTGATGACCTGGCAAGCACAGTCAAACCCGCAGGCACCGAGGACGCAGGCAACCGGTATCACGATACAGTTCAGATAGAGGTAATAGAACTGGCAGAACCAAGCGGCAAAGACAAACGCCGCGGCTCCGATGATTGCCATCGCGATCCTCGGAAAGAAAAAGAGGAAGTCGTCAAGTTCATGGTTCATGGGGTATCTCCCTTCCGGTTTGCGGGACGCCTTTCGTTCCGCTTGTTGGCTATAGTATAGTTGATTGCCGAGCAGGGCGCAAGATCGAAAATGGGAAAAGTTTGGAAAGATCAGAATCAATCGAGCGGAACTCAAGGGTTCTGTTGCTGCGAATCTAACGGAAAAGGGCGACCGAAGACGACCGCCCTCCAGAATATCTATACTGTCTTAGTAATCCTCAGCCTAGTACTCGTAACCCACTATCGCTACTCCTCCACGCCTTCAAAGTCCTCCTCCCGAATTGCCCCGTAGGTGTATCCACCGTCGTGACAGAGGTACACCGGCGTTTCCGGCTCGAAGTCCTCCAGGAACGCCACCAACCCCCCCCCACGGTCATGGTGCGTCCGCACTGATCGGGTGCATAGCCGTTGCGGTTGGCGTTCAGCAGAAGTCTCTCCATTGTTATCCCTCCACGAAATAGAAATTGACCTTGCGCAAAAGCGTCTGAGCGATATCCTCGACCCCGTAACCAGTGTTGCTGCGAGCCTTGATATCCATAGCACACCCCTCGCACATGTCCCATGCGTTCTCGTCCTCGGCTAGGTTGACCTCGCGCCAACTGTTCACGTAGTCGCGGAGATTTTGGTACTCACCGCTGGTCCCGCACGTGTACCACTTGTGCGCTATGCATGCGCCGCGAACGTCGTCCCAGTCAAGTCGTCCCCAGAGTTTCATTTGCTGCCCCTTTCGGTCTACGGGATGCCCTTCATCCCGCTTGTTGGTATATAGTATAGTATAGCCCTACGCCATACGCAAGATCAAAAGGAGAATAAGAATAATAACGAGGAGATTAACAAAAAGGGCACCCATTAAAGGATGCCCTTTTGAGTTAGCCTAAATGCCAAACTATATGTCTTAGAGTAGGCCGATACGGCTCATCGATAGGCAGCGCAGCAACTCGGCTTCCTAATGCCCATATCAGCTCATCAACGACTTGGTATGATGTAGCATGTTGGTCAACATTTCGCCAATCCGTTGGCTCCATTTAACATGAAGCGGGCCATTGTTTTCTCAAGGATCTGACTATGATTGATTATCGCAATCCATATACCCCTAGGACGGGCGTAATGCCAAAATACCTTGCCGGGCGCGATAATATCCTTGAAACAGCTTCGTCTCAAATTAAAGCACTTACCGCAGGCTATCCAAGCCGGTCGATTGCACTATATGGCTTGAGGGGCATCGGCAAAACGGTTTTGCTCAATGCAATCGAATCGATTGCCAATAATGAAGGTGTCCTGGTTCACCATATTGAAATTGAGGAGAAAGGGGGCCTGCTCGTCCCCTTAGCCTCGCGATGCCGCTCGCTATCTGGCTCGCTTGTACGGTCAATCGACCCAAATGAGGGTTACCCTTCCTTGAAGTTCAATGAGGAAACTCACGAAGCATCCCTCATCTTGACCCAAAATCTATCTGAAGAGTTTACCGATATCCTCATCGCAATCGGAAAACTCGCTCAAATAGCGAGGATGCAGTTCTTATTTGGAATCGACGAGCTGCAATTCGCAGGAAAAGATGAGCTCAGCGCTTTCGCCTGTGCGCTTCATCGTGCCACCCAGCTCGGACTTCCCATTATGTTTTGCTGTGCCGGCCTGCCCAATCTTATACAGATGCTAGGTGAAGCCAAGACGTACTCCGAAAGACAGTTTAACTTCGTGAAGATCGGACCCCTTTCCTATGACAGTGCAGTCGAGGCCATTGTCCGGCCCGCGCAAAAGCTCAGCGTAAGCTATTCCGATGAAGCGCTTAATGCAATCATCGACTATTCAGAAGGATATCCGTTCTTCATTCAGGAAATCTGTTCGACCGTATGGACATCATCAGATAGCAAATGCATTACGCTTGAAACGGTTCTCGGATGCCTCCCTTTATCAAATAAACGACTCGACGAGCATTTCTTCAGCAGGCACTACAATCGATGCACTCAAAAACAAAAGCAGTTCTTGAGCGCCATGGCGCACTGCTCCGAATTTCCCTGCACGCTTGCGGATGTAGCAGACTATATGGGAAGGAAGGTTCCATCTATCATGCCCTTGCGCAATCGATTGATTGGCAAAGGCATGATTTACTCCAGGGATGGAGGAAAAGTCAATTTTACCGTGCCGCAGTTTGGCCGTTACCTGAAACGAGTGGAGCAATTGGGTCTATCGACAGCGTTGCCAAATGAGCCAAACACATAAACGATCTTCGTCCGACTTTCTGTTCTCGAGGCTGCAAGGTTCGCCTTGCTTGGTTCACGGAAACTGTGCAAAGACGAATATGCCGTCTATAGATTCGTTTTAGAGGAAACCGAAACGGTTCATCGGCAGATAGCGCATGACGCAGATACCGATTACGCTGTCCTCGGGAATCGATCCGAAATAGCGTGAATCAGCGGAGTTCTCCCTGTTATCTCCCATGACCCAGATTTCACCCTTGGGAACCTTGTAGGGGTAGGATATCCGCTTCGCTTTCCCGATGTACAGGGGATAGGAATCGCCTTTCGCGTAACCCTCCGCGATTTTCCTTCCGTCGATATAGACCGATCCGTCTCTCATATCGACTGTCTGCCCACCTTTGGCAATGACTCGCTTGCACAGCACGTCCTTCTCGGGGTCTTTCTCAGGGTTCTCGAAGACGATGATATCACCCTGCGATACGGTTCCCCCGAGCTCCAGGGTATACTTCTCGGCCAGGACGCTGTCCCCGACCTCAATCGTGTCGCACATCGATTCGGTGGGAATACTGAACGGCTCAATCACAAACGCCCTAATCAAGAGAACGGTACCGACCGCCGCCAAGATTATAGCGGCGTAGATAATGGCACCCCATGGAAGGAACGACAATGGCTTGTTTTCAGTCTCTTCCGTCATTTAACCTTTACCGCCTCTCCAGTGGCGTAGTCAATCCTGTAGCCGGGCTGGACGTTATAGCAATACACATCGAAATCGATGCTCTTTCCCTTGTCCGCAAGGGAATACGCTTGGATGCGAACGCCACGGGCAACTAATTCGCCTTTTCGGAAATCGGGCGTCACCTTGTAGTAGACGCGACCGCCACCGGCGAAAATAAAATCGCTCACCTTTGTCTCATATGGCAACATGCCCTCGACATTCATGTAGCGGGTTCCGGTAATCAAATTGCGATTCTCGGCGTTCATGCCAGACAGGCACCAAGCGATCAGGTGGCAACGGTTGTACAGGTACTTGCCGTCGAGGGAATCATCGCGGACCGTATGCCAGCCCGTGGGCTTTATCATGCCGATAGATCCGCGCTTCTCCCCTCGCGCGGGAGCGGTCTCAAGGGAAACGACCATCTCCACCGCCCCGCATCGTCCGTTTGTATCGAGCCCTGCCAAAATCGGCTCCTCGGGCGCCGATTTAGCAGACAGGCCACTCGTGTCGGAAAGCACTACGGAAGGGTTGCCGGTGTAGTCGGGAATCGAGATCGGCTGGCTTGAGGTAGCGGTTCCATCGGGTGTCTGAGTCGACGTAACAAACTGATCGGCTGCGGAGTCACCGAAGTACTCGAGACCGACATGCGTCAAGAACGGTGCGCCGACGGCAACGGCAAAGGCGATGCCGAGTTCCAGCAGGCGTCTGTTCTTTCGACTTGAGATTTTCATGGGCGCCGCCCTTTTCGGTTCACGGGGAACAGCATCTAACATCCTTTCCTACATGCATTGAGGATGCGTCCCCGCGGGCCAATTGGGCAATTCTCAGACACGCGCAGCCGTGCCAACAGTTCCGGCACAGCCGAAAAGGCTCTCTCGGAACCGCATCGATTCATTTCCTGTCTTCGGCGCCTTGGGGAAGCGCATTAACTGACGTTAATCTTAGCACAGCAATCGGCAGACCATTAGCATTTGGCTGGATTAACGGCGTATCGATATGAGGCATATGTGAAACTTACGAGGCCGAAGGACTGCGGCATGAATCGATTCTGATAACCCTGAGCGGATTATCGAACTCCTTCGCCAGGGCGAAGCTATGGGCGGTGCCCTTGCTTGCGCCGTCCCAAAAGGCAATCACGCCTCGGTCGGCATGGGTGGAGATATAGGAATGCATCTCGCGGTTCCTTACGTAACCTGCTCGTTTCCCATATCGGGACCACTCGGCGGGGAAGACCTGCAGTGAGTAGCCATGCTCATGGGCATAACGCCCCGCCATGGCATCGGTACCGGATGCACCGCCCGAGACGATCTCGATATCGGTCTTGCCGGCGAGCAGGGCATCACACTTCGACTTGAATGAGGCGTAATCGGTATATCCCCTACTCCCGACTATCAGGCAATGGAATGTCATTTGAAGGACGTCCTCTCTTATAGGGTTGCGAGCCGCTTTCCGTCCCGCTTGTCAACATATAGTATAGTTGAACAGCAGACGGGATATAAGATCTAGCTGGGAAAAGAACATCAAAAAAGGCGATCTCGCGACCGCCTTTAAAATGGAAGCGTGAAAGTGTCGAGGACGTCTGTCAGAAGTCGTATTCACCTTGGACGATACTCCCCTTTGGGACATGTATCCGTACTTCTCTCTTTGAGTACCCCTGCCGATCACGCGTCCACTCGCCGACTATTGGGAGCCTGTGGGTGCCGCGAATAACTGAGTAACAGTCAACAACTTCAACCCTCGCATCATCGGCATCCGCATCCTCATACACTACCGTACCGTCGGCTGGATAGCTCTCCCTGCGATAGCCGCCGTCGTCCTGCCTCACCATCACGACATATTCATCCTGCTCCGTGAGGTATCCGAAGGAGAGCGCCGCCTTGCCGTCAAGGCGCGAATCGGTTTTGAGTGAGACTAGAGAGTAGGTCTCGACAATCTCATCGTCTTCGCCCACAACTTCGAGATCTGTCGGAATGCCTGCCTGCACTAAAGCCAAGAAGGCCAAGAATGCGGCGACAATCACGGCAACAGACAGACCGAATCGCCTTGAAGACAATTTCAATTCCGGCACAAGAATGATCAACCAGAAGACCATTAAAGCAAATACCGGCGCGAAAACTATGATTCTGGGCAAACCGTCCAATTTTCGTCCCCACCTATCAATCTATCGTCTCAGGTTCCAGAACCGTATCAGCTGCCGCCGGGCAATCTGCTCAGCTTCATCCATCGAATCGGCAATACCGTCGGGCCCGATCATGTTCATATTGCACTCACCGCAATTCATTACCATGCGGACGTCGTAAAGGGCATATTCCTTGTTGTCATCCATGGCATCGATATCGTATATGGACGGCTCTATATCCGTGTTGCCGCAAAAGGGGCATGGAAGTATATCCAAAACGATTTCTCCTCAGCAAGGCTTTGATTGGCAGACTATCTCACGCAGGCGTTTGGAAATATCGTTTCCAACGCCGCAGATAGACTTGCCCTCCCAGTAGACCGTACTCGTTATCGACTCAAGGTATTCGGCAAGGGCAATAAGGTCGGCGGGATCGACGACAACGGCATCGCCATGCGTGCCTTGGGCGCATCCACCATCAGCAGCATCAGACACTTTTCATCCCTTCATTATCAAGACAATCGGATCTTCGAGTTTGTATGTCATATAGTTGCAGCACCATGCGCGCCAGGCGCGGTAAAACGGCTGGCTGTTCTGCGAGTCAGCCCAGCCGCAGAATCCGATGAAGCCGTCGGAGTTGAAACTGACCGCCTCGCGGCCGTTCCACTGGCCGGGGCAGTCGATTTTCAGGTATGCCTTTAGGATGCCGCCGTCCGGGTTCACCTTGTAGCAAAGGCTGTCGTCCTTGCGGCGGGGAATCGTGTAGCGCGGAGTCTCGCCCTTGCGGCACGATTCGGCACACTCGATAGCGATATATCCCTGTAGGGCATCGAGATCAAATGGCTCGATGTCCGCATATTGCAATTTAAGAGCCTGCCATAAGGCGCGACATTCCTGCGACGTCATTGCATCAGAACTAACCAGCACATCAGAATTATCCAGCATCGTTACCCCACCGTCTTCTCGATTTTGCCGCCGCAGATGGGGCAATGGCGGTAGAAATAGGCGCCGTACTCACCTTCGTCGTGGCCGCACTTGTTGCAAAACCAGACAGGACCCGCGAAGTTATGCGATTCGTTATCTTTGCCGCGGGCATAAATGCATGTCTGCACGTCGATCCTGTCGGCCAGGGCGCTTGCCTCAGATTGAACTACTGCGGGGTATTCCTCGTCGTAGTACTTCACGTCCAAGCGAAGCGCTTTGGCTAGATCGCAGAGGTCGAGCAGACCGTGCCGGCCACAAATATCGCCGTCTCGCAAAAGTTCCCTTTCGGCGGCAACGGACTCGGAGACGGCCTGCCGCAGGGAGCCGGCGATATCGAACCGGGAGCGCTCCGCATCGTCGGCGATGCCGGCAGGACGGTCGATATAGTCTGCGAGGGCAAGCGTATCGCGATTCCCGATGAAGAGTGCTCCGCCTAGGGGCTGGCATTTGATGCCGAGCTTAGCCAATGCGGTGACCACATCGACACGGTCAGCCATCGGGCCATGGTCGGCAACGGCTAGGGCGCGGAGCGCGTTGGCCATCTCGCGGTTTATGTTAATGGGGTTTTCCATAGAGAGTACAGTCCTTATGATTTAGTCTCGGAGGGCTTTGGAGCCGTCCTGAATTACCCCCAAGAGCGACCTTTTGGGGATTACGACCCTACGCCCGCAATAGGGGCAATTGTTTATGGGTTCGATTCTCCACCCGCCCTCGTAGTTTCCGTCGGGCAAGCGGACCTTGCCGAGCGGCGCGTCCGCACCGCAGGCGGAGCAGGTGAAGTGTCCAGAGCTTGGGCCGTTCTCGTTTTCGCACGTGCCCGGGTCAATCAAGTCGGCAAGCACATCCGCCGCATCCCCATCGATAAAGGGAATCTCATCGGCGATCGTCTCCTCGATGATGCCGGCGATTGATGCGCGGCCTATAGGTACGCCCGCCGCGCCATGCACATGCGAGTTGTAGCGGAGCCTCGCGGCAAAGGATATCCGAGTATCGCAGTCAGGCAGGGGACCCGTTGCTTCGTAGATATTCATCTCGGCTACATCCTGTCCATCGGAACGCATGGGGAACGTTCACATTAACTATAGTTATTATAGCGAATTCACGTCACGGTTATCGGCAGAACGTAAATCAATTCGAATTCAAACGCCAGGCCGAGTCCATGGACAAAGACCCTAGCCGTCCCGATGGTGAAACTCGCCTGCCCACCATGGAGCGCCCTGCGGACTTTCATTCGAAGGAGGATAGGCCCGATAGGCCGCAAATTCCCATCGCCTGCGGTCCGACTTCGCCATCGCATCCAAAATGAAACCGGTAGCTAGGGACAGGGCGCAGAGAAACATCAGCGCGGCCGCGAGAATCGCGGTCGGGAAACGAGGCACGAGACCGGTCGAAATGAACTCGCGCACGATGGGAATGCCCAAAACCAGCCCCGCGGCGAAAAACGCAAGCGCGACCAGGGAAAAGAACTTCAGGGGGCGATAGTCCTTGAAAAGGGCTCCGACCATGGCTATAACCTTAAGGCCATCGCCCAAGGTATCCAGCTTCGACACCGACCCTGCGGGCCTGTCGCGATAGTCGATCGGGACATTCAGGATGCGCCAGCGATGATCGACGGCGTGTATCGAGAGCTCGGTCTCGATCTGAAAGCCCTCGGAAAGGACGGGGAACGTCTTGATAAAGGGCTCGGACATGGCCCGATACCCCGTCATGACGTCGGAATAGGCATAGCCGTAGATCCATTTAATCATGATGCGGACTAGGTCGTTGCCGAAGCCGTGGAACGCCCGCCCGTTCGCCTTGGCATATGTCCCGTTTGAAAGCCTATCGCCGACAACCATATCGGCCTTACCGCTGAGGATCGGCTCGCATAGGGCTTTAGCCGACTCAGCCGGATAGGTGTCGTCGCCGTCCACCATGAGGTAGCAGGCGGCGTCGATATCACGGAACATCTGGCGGCAGACATTCCCCTTGCCCTGGCGCGGCTCGAATCGGACGGTCGCACCATGGTCGCGGGCGATTTTGCCGGTACCGTCGGTCGAGTTGTTGTCGTAGACATAGACCGCCGCGGCGGGGAGCTCACGATTGAAATCATCGATCACCTTGCCGATGGTCAGGGCCTCGTTATAGCAGGGAATAATGACCGCAATCTCGTCTTGGACCACTGGCTGCGCCCCCTATTTGATATCCAGATAGAGACATGGAGCGTAGCAGGACGTGTTCGCGGGTCCCGCAACGACGATAGCGCCGTGCTGGGCATCCATAACCTCAGCCTCGGCAATATCGTAAGGCAAGCGGAACAGGTCCTCGTAGTCGATATATGCCGCACAGGTCGTATATCCGCCATGGCGGACAATCACGAGCTCGTTTACCTCGGTCTTCTCGCGACAGTACTCAATAACGGTCATAATCAAATCTCCTTTAGCCTGCGCCCACAAATGGGGCAATAGTTGATAGGGATCCATGCGCGGTCGATATCGTTGTCGTGAGACATCTTCAGGTGCGCCCCATGTCCATCAATCGTCTCGAGCGATAGCTCCACCCCGTCAATCAGGTTCATATCGCCACACACGGTATCGATTTCGTTGAGGGTCTTTCGGCGGTACGGGGAGCACCACGGGCAATAATCATTGGAAAAGACCTCGCACGATGTGCGCCAGGAGTTGGCGCTGTGGCAGACCATCCGGTACAGCAGCTCGGACGCGGGCACAATGCGGGCGCTGGGCGCACCGATACCGAGATCGAATTTCTTCAGCAAGCGGCCCCTGCCGTCTTGGCAGAATACCGCCGCGCCTTTCGGTAGTTGGAGGGTCTCATGGAGAGACTGCGCGAGATCTGGAGGGCAGACGAGCCAATTCGCATCGCCCTGGAAGGTCAAGCCATGCCCGCTCTTGAAATCAGCCATGCATGATTTAACCTCAACATAAACAAATTCGCCGCGCTCTATGGATGATGGAAACGGCGATAAGCGCTCGGGCCTGAAACCGACAAAATCGACGCGATGCTCATCGTCTACCCAGACCTCGGACGCCACCAGGGAATACTCACGCCGCAGGCGAGCCAAGACGCGCTCGGACAGTTCGTCTGTCGTCTCATTACGTTGTCCCAATTCATGCCTCCTGATTCAGACAGGTTTACGCAGAGTCAGCTATCTGTCCGACTTCTTGCGGAGATCCCTCTCGATTTTCTTCAAGACGTCGAGCTTCTCCTTCTCGATTGCGTTGCGCTGTTTCAGTGTGGCATCGATGCTTCGCAAGATATCGAGAAAATCAACCCCGCTAAAGTCCACCATTCTCCTCACTCTTTCTTTTCTCTAAATCGGCTGTTCCAGGTCTTGAGGGCAGCGATACAGGCGTTGTATTCGTCCTCGCCCTCGATAATCGATTTGCGCTGGGGGCCGTCTATCTCAGCGGTACACCCTCGGCATTTGCAGGTTGCCGATGAAAAGTAGAGCGTGGGTACGCCCTCGACATACGAGGTGGTTCCCCGTCCGAAGGGGTAGATAGTCACTTGTCTGCTGCCGCAGAACGGACACGGCTCGGCATCGTCAACATCCATGTAGGCAGTGTTCCGGCATCCGATGAAGTCCGTCCGCTCCAGCCTGTATCTACGCTTCGGCATCGCTCACGCCCCCAGATGCCTCGGATGTCGATGCATCGGGGCAGCGGGTATCCCATGCCCGCTGCAACTGCTCCAGAGAATCGTATCCGCCCATCTCTATCGGACAATTGGAGGCAACGGCATGTTCAATGTCGGTGTGCTCAATTTCCCAGCACGGCGCCCCGTCCAGCCATGGAGCCCAGCGGGGAGTTATCGCGCCGCCGCAAAAGGGGCAAGTCTTGAGCCTCAAGGCATGGCGGCGTTCGCGCAGCCCCTCCGGTTCGATACGTGGCACGAATGTACTTGGATTAAGTTCCATGTAGATACTTCTTTCTTAAAACGAGGGAGCGATTCAGGGTGACGGTGCCGCCGCCGACTAGATTCCAAAGACTGAACCGCAAGTCGGACAATATGCG
>ERZ1026866.741-NODE-741-length-18686-cov-33.162095_pt1 | contig 18686 bp, 19 predicted proteins | sample MGYA00380163_ERZ1026866 | MGnify/ENA primary metagenome ERZ1026866 (study PRJEB33269, sample SAMEA4719799) | human gut metagenome | biome: human-associated habitat; feature: organic feature; material: feces | place: Cameroon | collected 2013-10 ...
TGAACTAAATACAACCAATACTGTCAATAATATGATACCCAATAATTTCTTCATGTTTGTAAAATTAAGGCCACTTAAAGTGGGGTGAATAAATAAAATATATTTTCGCTGCAAATATAATGCAAAAAAACAAATAAGCAAAAGATTTGCTAATATTTGTTGCTGCTTTTAATGTTTTTTAAAAAAACGGCTGTACCCAATTGCTTGAGCACAGCCGCCAGTCTGTATCGTATGATTATAGGGCTATTACAAACCCATATCGCCGCCAGGGTTGTTGTCTTCGCCTCCGCCAGGGTTGTTGTCTTCGCCTCCACCAGGGTTGTTGTCTTCACCTCCGCCTGGGTTGTTGTCTGGGTCTTCCACATTGCCTTTATCGCCAGAGGTAACGTTCTTGATAACCTTGCCGTTGCGGTCGTAGCAGGTTATCTGGATGGCAGTGTCCATCAGTTCCTGTTTGATTTCCACGTTAGGCGTGAAGATGACACGTCTGGCAGTGATGAGTCCGCTTGCCACCTCGTTCACGGTTTCCACGCTTTTGGCTCTTACGCCAAATCTCATGGTGCCCAGTCCTGGAATAGCCACGGAGTGACCTTCGGTGGTCCAAGCCTTGATTACCTCGCCTGCGGCATCCCAACATGCCTGCATCACGCCTCGGCTCACTCCGCTGCGCAGAGCAGCCTCTTTGATAACCTTGCTCTCAGAGAGCTTGTTGTAAAGCTCGGTGCCGAGCACGTAACGATACTTACCTTTCAACTCACCCACCTGGATGAGGGTTTCCTTTGCTTTCAGATTAATTGCCATAATACTTTAAATAATTTATAATTAATAATTTAGAGAATTGATAATCGTAATTTCCAAGTTAAATAGAGACTTGGTTGTCAATATCTTTCCCTTCGTAATTTTACCTTTTTACCATTTATCTAATGGTGATGGTAGGCACGAAGTTAGTGGAATCGGCTCGGGTGGAGATATTGTTCTCCTGTTGCTGTCGTTGGTTCTTTCCTATTACCAGTCCTGCGGTGCACGAGCTGGTGAGGTAGGTGACGATGGCAGAGCATACGGCCACGATGAGATACTTGATGAATGCTTTCATGTTTGGGTTCATACGTTTCTCTTGCCCCCTTTTAACTTCCCGTCCTCTTATAAAAAAAGGAAAAGAAGGACTCGTATCGGGACATGGAGTCTAGGTTATAACTTGATGCATCTGAGACTTTCTCTTTCTTGTCTGAGACATTCTCTTTCTTGTCTGAGACATTCTCTTTCTTGTCTGAGACATTCTCTTTCTTGTCTGATACTTACTCCAGATGCTCTTTTTCATTTTTCCAACTGGAGAAATATTTTTCTCCAACTAGGAAAGTGATTTTCCAGCGCTTTCTGAATCACGATGCAAAGATACAAAAACAGCCGCCAGCGGTTATGCGTTGGCGGCTGATGCCGTGAGATGGCGGCACATTTTTCAGAATATTTTTTCGTAAATTTCTGAAACGGTATTATCCCGGTTCGCCCAGATACTCCACGATGGCCTTCACCTGTTTAGGCGAGAAAGCCTTGCTGGTCTTCTTGTAGCCTATCTTCTGGAGTTCATCCCACAGAGGGGTACAAAGTCGAATCCAAGCCATCAGATGGTTGACGGCAGTGCGTGGCATGCTCTCGGGAAAGTACATCAGGGCAAGTTCCTTCTTGGTGTACGTGTGAATGATAAATTCTTCCATATTTATTTTGCTTTAAAAATTAATAACTTCCTGAACTTTCGCATCAGAAAATAGTCGCTGAAATCCTTGCATCCAGGGGGCAACTGGTGATGCACTAGCGAGGGCAGAATCTCCTTCAACTGCATGTAGAGATGTTCGCCCGGCGCATCCTTGTCGGGATACATGTGCCATTCTATCTTGAGCTTTTCTCCCATTTCTGCCAACCATTGCTTGTCGGCTGGTTTCAAGAGCGTGGCAGACGGAATGGCTATCGCCTTGTGTCCGGCAGAGAGCATCGCCCAGCAGTCGCTGCACCCCTCGGTGATGTAAAGAGGTTCACCAGGCGAAAGCTGTCTTGTGACGGGCAGATTATAGATGCCGCATTGCGAACCGTAGGGGAATCGGAAGCGGGGAATGCTCTTTTCCGAAGCTTCTTTGTTAAGATTCGCCTTGCCGAGATCGCTCTTTTCCGAAGCTTCTTTGTTAAGATTCGCCTTGCCGAGATTTCTGTTTTGGATGCCGATGAGTTTTCCGTCCACGTCATAGTAAGGAGTCTGTAGCCAACTGATGCCCTCCTTATCCGTCCATGATGTCAGTCGGCACCAGTTTACCACTCTCGCATCAATCCGTCTCTCCTCGAAAAGAAATCTACGTGCCGCCTCGTTGAGCCAAGGATGCTCGAAGAATCGGGCGTACTTGCTGGCATCAAAAGAGGGTGCTTTCGAGGTGGGTGCTTTCTCCGGAGAATATTTCTCCTTTCCATCTGCTATATAAACTTGATGCGCATCTGCCAGCCAATGGCAAGCCGAGAGAAAATCCTTGCCTGTATATTTCATCACAAGGTCGATGGTGCCGATGCTGTGGTCCATACATACGTAGCAGCGGCAATAGTTCTTCCTCGTGTTGAACGAGAAACTGGCGTGATGATCGTCGTGGAAAGGGCAGAGGCACTTGTGCTTCGATACCTGCATTCCCAGTCGCTCTGCGACCTCCTCTATTGGAAGGTCGCGGAGCTTTTGAATTTCATATTTTTCCATACAAAAGTCTTTTTTTTTTTACTTTTTCAAATACTCCTGCGTCTTGGTGTAAAGTCCAGTCTGGGCGCAGTAGGTGATAAACTCACGGTTCTTCCAAACGTAGAGTTGCTGCTTGGTGCCCTCCTTGCTCTTGCCAAGGCTTAGGCGCAATGCCTCCAGCTGTTGCTCGTTGAAGGAATTATCCAGACTGTCGAGCATATTCTTCGGTCCGCTCTTCAGGCGCTCCTCATCAGAGATTTCGCCGCCCTTAAACATATCGCCAAATACTTTTACCTTCGACCACAGGTCGTAGTAGCAAAACCACACCACGAAATCGCCTATGCTCTTCGACCACTGCTGGTCGTTCAGAATCCAAAGCACCGCCCCCTTCTTCCAAGCCGAAAAGATGCTGCGGTGGGAGAGCTCCCAAAGCATGTCATCATCGGCTAGGTCGGCAAGCTTCGCCATCTCCTCTGCCAACTGGTCTGCCACCTTGTTGAGCTGCTTCACTGTGAAGCTGCCCCGGCAGTTGTCCAGTCTGAGCAGGTAACTGTCTAGCTGCTCCATGAAATCCTGATTGTATTGACCCTGTCTTGGAATCCTGCCGCGGCGTGCGCCACGAGCCTTGTAGGCAAATGGGATGCGCCCGAAGAAACCATTGGTGAGGTCTTTCTTATAAAAAAGTCGGGCGGCATCGGGGGTAGAGGTAAAGGTGAGGTTCACCCGCAGCATAGGGTTACCCGTCACGCCATCAGCCGTGGCACGCAGGGCACCGGCTCGCTGACAGTCGTAGATGTTTCTCACCATCTGGCTCACCTGCTTATGCCCGCCGCACATCTTGTCAGCCATCTCCACCTCAGGCAGGTTGAGGTATTGGGTGCGCTGCCCCAGCTTTTCCAGTGCCATGGCGTTTTGGATGAAGGCAGGGTTGGTAACGTCGGCAGGTGGAAACCAGAAGCTCACGTCCGGACGCTCAGGCTTCTCCTTGTTGGCACCCTTGGTCTTCATCTGTCGCTGCCAGTCTACGAGTTTCTTGAACTCTATTTCATCATGTTTGCGAAAAGGTCGCATGATAGCCTCTACAAGATGGCTCAATTGCGCTTTTCCGATGCCCGAAGGACCTATCAAATGCCCCATTTGGCCGCACATTTCATAAAATTTGTTGTCGCAATACATGAATCTTACGTCCGTGAGATGGGCTGCCAAGGCAGGAATTGCCATCGGAATGAGCACTTCTCGCATGTCTTTTGAGGCTTGTGAGAGGGCAAGTTTCACAAATTCTGTGCCTTTGCCCGGTTTCGGCATCGCAGGAGCGGTGCTGCTAAAAATATTGTAAATCATTGCTTTTTAGAGAATTAAGTTAAACTTCTTGCTTGCGTGCAGTGGGCAAACCTATCAATCTCTCAATCTATCAGTTGTTTTTTTAAGGGGTGCACTTTCTTTTATTATATTATATAATTAATTAATAATCAATAAGTTATAAGTGCTAAGAAAGAGGATTTTCACGAAACTGATATCCTTTTTCTAACTGATAGACTGATAGACTGATAGATTTTGCTCAGTGCGAATCGGCTTTTGTATCGCCTTTCATATCGCCTTTCATATCGCCTTTCATATCATCTCTTCATCTGATAGTCCACGATGGCGTCCTTGGCGATACCAGCTTCCTTGTAGATAGCCTCGGCGATGTTTTCGCCCTCGTCGCTATACACTTTGAGTGTGAGCTGTATGGCGCCATCTTTGGTCTTGCTCACTCTGCCGTGCGCCAGCTTCTTGATGAGCTGCGACTGCGGCTTAACCTTGGGCTTGGCCACGAAGTCGAAGGTGCCGTCGGTCATCTGCTGAGCGATGCCATGGCATCGGAATCGTGGCAACAGGCCTGCCACAGGCTCATCGGGCGAGAAGAGGAAGTTTCTGCCACCGTCGTAAGAAGCCATGCCAGAGAGCAGTGTGTGCTGCTGGGCGGTTAAGAACTCGGAGTGCTGCTGGGCAGCGGTTAAGAACTGGGTGTGCTTTACACCATCCATCTTAAAATCATTATTATACATAATCTTAAAGTTTTACGAGTAGAAGAGAGCCTTTTCAAGAAAAGAAAGGTGTCGACACTTATTTCCCAGGAACTCTCCCTCTGATAGACTCGTATCAACTCAGATTCAACAATTTGTTTTGTCCTTTCGACGGGTGCAAAGGTAGTAATAGATGGTGGATGGTCAAAAGGTGGTAATAGGTACTTTCAAAAAAATAATTACCACCAAATTACCCGCTCACTTTCAGATAGTTAGCGAAAAAATGGTAATTTGTTGGTAATTTTCTGGGGTAATCTTTATTTAATGTTCATGGTGAGCCAGGCTTTTATTAGCTTTGCTTGCTCATCTGAGAGTTTGGTGATTTTGCTCAATTCCTTGTGGCTCTGCGAGGAGTTCCAATTTTCCTTGATCAAGTCTGCAAGTCTTGAGCAGGATACTACATCGTGCCCCTGGGTTTTTAAATGACTGTTCAGAAGTCCAGCCACATTGCACACCAGCGTGATGTTGATAGAAGTGTTGTTTGAGCTGCTTTTGGGATGCTTTCGGGAGATTTCCTCTACCAGCTCCTCCTTCTCCAGCAAGTACTTCCACAGCTCCTCCCATAGGGGCCAGCAAGCCTTGAAAGCCTCCTTTCTGTTCCAGCCCTTGGTGGCTTCCAGTATCCCGTAGAGCAGCGCCTCTTGCCGAGCCTCCGTCTTAGCCACCCCAGTGCTTCTGAATCGCTCTATCGGGTCGCCACGGCGGTAGATGGTCTCCTTGCCGGTGGATGGGTCGAACTTGTTGGCCTCTATCTCTTGACAGAATTTCTCGAAGAGGGGCTTGGCTTCTGGGTTGCGGTCTTGTGAGCTCATGATGGCTATCCAGATGTCCTGATATTTCTCAAACACCTCGTCGCCGGCTGCCATCAATCTTGCGAAAGTCAGTGCAGCTATCAGGGGAGGCAATTCCCTTTCCATTCCTATAGTTCTGCCTAGGCAGGCTGTTTCTATAAGCAAGTCGGTCACCGCATAGCTCGCATCATCCAGGTCTTCGGCGAATCGGGCTAAGTATCGTTCGGTTTCATCCCAAGCCAGGAGGTCTAGGTTGCGGAGTTTATCTGCCACATCGTCATTTGTTGTGTCAGAGGCTTTTTTTTCTCCCATTATTCGTAGATATTGAGCCTGCTGTCTATAAATCGGTTCTTCTTTTCTGAGGTTCTTGCGCCTTATGTCGTTTTGTGTCATGCTTTACCGTATGCTTTGTCCATGAATGATTGAGTGGATTGAATTGGGTCGCCATCGAAGAGCCCTATCTCGTGGTTCACATCCTCGATGTTTTTACGTTCCGCATCAGTCATCTGTTGCGTCTTGGCAGTTTTTCCTCCAAGCGTGATAGGGCGGGCGCCTATTGGCGATACCTTGATGCTGTCGGCATTTTCTGCGCAAAGTTTCATGTATTCTCTCTGTTTCTCGTCTTCTTCGTTGAAACTGAGTTTTTCTCCCTCAGACGATTCTTGTATGATAACGAGATTGGAATGAAACATTTCACGATAGATGATATTGGCACGTCTCATAGCTTCGGTTACTTTTGGGTCGTTGATTTGTGGGAACTTTACACACAGTTTTTTGAAACCACGTGGAAACTGCTTTCTGTCGCTCACTAAACTCCAGAAGTGCTTGTCATCGCGGATGGGCACCACTTTCACCACGAGTCCATAGCGGGCAAATGCCTCGCTCAGGGCACGGGCAAGTGAATCGGCCACGGTATCGGTCTTTTTGAAAACGGAAGTTTTCACTTCGATGGCTACACGCTGATAGGTGCCGCGGTTGTCTATGATGAGGTGTAGTGACTCGTAGTCGTCTTCTATCACGGCTTTATCCAAAAAGGGTTGCGGACGATGGCTTATGCTTCTACAGCGGGCTAGTTCCAGGATGGCAAATCCATCCTTCGGTGCAGAAGTGTATTTGTGGTAGAGCTTTTTCTTTCTGCTGCTGGTAAAGGTTAGCGTTGGTTTTACGCTAGCCGAATCAAAGGGAAAGGCTAGCTCAGTTTTTACGCTAGCCGGGTTAACAGGAAAGGGACAACGCTCGGCAACCTGCTGATTTTGTTCAGCAAGGAGCATCTGATAGTCATTTTCTAGCAGATAGTTGAGCAGTTCGCTCTTTTTCTCGAACGCCTGTCTTGGGTTAAAACTCTCCGATAGCTCGGGGAATAGGTTTATGGAGGAGTCTTTCTTCTCTATGACCTCAAACTCGTATCTATATAAAGCGTATTCCATGGCTTTGTTTTTTGTAGTTTATTTTGTTAATTTTTTACTTAAGTTTCGCATGTAAGCCCCATGCGCCCTGAAAGGGCAGAAGCTCGTAGCCCAGGGCATCGCCCTGGGTAATTACGGGCACAAACTTGTCGCCCTGTAAGGGCAAAAGCTTTAAAACTCCAGGCAAAAACATAAGGCTTTTGCCCTTACAGGGCGCCTTGCTGATTGCCATTATACCCAGGGCGATGCCCTGGGCTAAGAGCTTTTGGGCCTTCAGCCCGTTCTTGAACCACATGCGAAAGTTCAGTTTTTTATTAATTTGTGTTTGATGCAGTATTGAAATGCCACATTTTAGCCAACAAAAGTAATAAAAAATACCGAAAGCGGTTAATTATTTTATGTTCTTTAACTTAAATCTATTCAGCAATCTGGTGAATCACATAGGTAACCACACCCCAAATCATAAATCGGTTGGTTTCATCTACCCGGATAGGGGAGAAGTTCTTGTTCCATGGGATGAGCCAGCCAAAGGTTCCGCTTTCATCCATCTTGAACTGCTTGATGGTGAATTCGCCATCTACGAAAGCTATCACAAAGTTGCCGTTAGATGGTTCTATCTGTCGGTCAACCACAGCGAGGTCACCGTCAAAAATGCCTGCATCCTTCATGCTGTCGCCCGATATACGCACGTAAAAAGTTGCCTCACGATGGCGAACCAGAATATCGTTGAGGTCTATTTCTCCCTCCATATAGTCTTGTGCCGGCGAAGGGAAGCCTGCTTTTACGCTTTGTTCTGCCAGCGGAATCGGCATTTTTGTTCCAAATTCCGCAGGATGAATCGTCAGTTTTATCTTGTCTTTATTCTCCATTTCGTTTATTTGCTCTTTACTTTCAGAATTTCATTGATGTCTGTAGTGAACCGTTTCGACATATATTCCCGCTTCAAGTCGAATCGGCAACCGTTTCCCTGTACAGCCTGACGGATGGTTCCATATCCGTTTTTCCGGTTGATGGCGTCGATGGCTTCCATCAGCGCTTTCTGCTTGCTTCGGTCGATAGGGTCGAAGAGGTCTTGCTGGCGAGGACTGTCGGGTGAGATTTGCCACAGGATAACGCCTGCTTTCTTGAAATTGAATGACATTCCGGGACGGTCGGGTCTGCTGTCTGCCATCGGCTTGGGATATCTGGCTCTGAGGATGGTGAGGGCGGCACCTACGATTTCATCCTGTGCGTTTGTAGCGATGGGCAGGGTGAGGGAGTCGTGGATGGTATATTCGGGTACGTTCTCATTGAATCTGGAGGTCCATGCGAACACGGTAATACCCTGGCATACGCTACCTTGTCTCCTTAATTTTTCAGTACAGCGTACTGCGAAATTAGCCACGGCTTCTTCTATCACGTTCTTGTCAGTAATGCCCTCGTCGGCAAAACTCCTGCTGGTACAGATGCTCTTCTTCTGAGGCAGTTCCTCGATGCTGATGCAACTCTCTCCGTTCAGTTCCTTCCAGGTCCTGACGGTGGTGATGTTGAAATGGCTGCGCACCCAGCTTTCTTTCTTATCCGCAAACTGGGCAGCTGTTCTGATGCCCATATAATCAAGCTTGCGGGCTATCTGCCTGCCTATTCCCCATACGTCTTCTACGGGGAAGAGAGACAGCGCCTTGCGTCTCCGTTCGTCTGTATCGATGAGACAGCAGCCCTGATATCCCTTGTATTTCTTGGCGAATTTAGAGCCGATTTTTGCCAGAGTCTTCGTTTCTGCGATTCCGATGGAGATAGGGATGCCTACGGCTCGGAGCACATCAGCAGAAATTCTGGCTCCATATCGGTGGAGGAGAGAATCGTGATCGGAAGATTCATCATCAGGAGGAGTAGAAGTTTCCTTCGGATATTCCCTGAAGAATGACTCTGCCATAGAACTGTCTACCTCGAAGAAACTCTCATCGATGGAATATTGGTCGATATGGGGGGAATAGTGCGACAGCATCGACATCACGCGGTTGGACAGAGAACCATAGAGCGTGTAGTTGCTGGAGAAGATGGCCACGCCTTCAGCCTCCAGTTTTCCTCTTACCTGATAGAACGGGTCGCCCATCTTATAGCCTAAAGCCTTGGCTTCTTCAGAGCGTGCGATGATGCACCCGTCGTTGTTGCTCAGGACAACCACGGGCTTCCCAATCAGGTCGGGGCGAAACACTCGTTCGCACGAACAGTAGAAGTTGTTGCAATCTGCTAATCCTATCATTTCCTTTAATATTAACAACGATTTCTTGTACAATCTGCAAAATTACGAAAAATAATCCGAAACCTATTATCTTTTCTCTTTGTTTTTTTGTCGTTCCGTAATTTTTTCTTAACTTTGTGCCCATAATTTAGATTAGAATAATCGTAAAATCAGAACGATATGAAAGATATGTTATCATTGAGCCAAGAGCGATTCTCGGCTCGTAAGTTTACCTCTGAGGCTGTGAGCCAGGAGGATTTGGATTACATCATGCAGTGTGTGCAGCTGGCACCATCAGCAGTTAACAGACAGCCTTGGCTCTGGCTCATCGTCCGTTCTGCTGAGGCTAAGGAGAAATTGCAGGAATGCTACGATCGTGAGTGGTTTAAGACGGCTCCGATGTATATCGTGGGTATGAAAAACGTGAATGAAAACTGGGTTCGCAGATATGATGAAAAGCCTCATGGAGATATTGATGTGGCCATCGCTGCAGAGCATCTTTGTCTGGCAGCCACCGAGCGTGGACTTGGAACCTGCTGGGTATGCAATTATGATACCGAAAAGATGCAGCAGTTTTTCCCTCGTGAGGGCTATGAGGCAGTTGTTATTATTCCTATCGGGCATATTGTAGAAGATTGTCCTCATGCCGGGAAGAAACGCAAGGACATGAGCGAGATAGTAGAAGAAATCTAGGATGAAAAGAATAAGAAAGATATTAATAGGTGGAATCATGATGATTCCTGCCCCTGTCTTTTCGCAGAATATGATGATGACCATGGGGCAGAATACAACGGTTCCTATAGAGCAGACTACCCATTACAAGCGCTATCATGGTGATGGAATCGATGATGTCCTGCGCCTGGTGCCAACGGCATCTGTCTTCGGATTGAAGATGCTGGGCGTGGAGGCTGAGAGTTCCTGGAAGCGAAGGATTGCTGTTTCGGTGCTCTCGTTCGGCGTCAATGCGGCTGTAACCTATTCGCTCAAGAAGTCGATACACAAGATGAGACCCGATGGATCTGATAACGAGTCGTTTCCTTCCGGACATACCTCTGTGGCTTTCTGCGGTGCCACCACATTGATGCACGAATATCGCAAGGTTTCACCCTGGATTGGTGTGGCGGGCTATGCAGTGGCTACGGGAGTGGCTGTGGATAGAGTGCGCCGCAATCGCCATCATTGGGAAGATGTTGTTGCGGGTGCCGCCATCGGTGTAGCCTCAGCAGAAGCCGGCTATCTGATAGGCGACTGGATTCTGGGAAAGAATAAGAAGAAAGGAAAGGAGAGTGATGGGGAGAAAGAGAAGGATATCAACGACAATATCAGTCTCTCTGTTGCGCCAACCGGTATTGATTTAGCTATCAGATTATAAAAAACAATCAGTTGTATAGAACGGAAAAATCAGCAGAAAAGAGTATTCCTGCTGATTTTTCCGTTTTTATTATTTCTCCATTCCTCCTGTCTGGATTCCCTGCTGCTCTTCCTGGAAGTCATTCTTGATGTTTGACTTCACCTGCTGGAATTGCTTCTTGGTGTTTCCGAACTTCCATGTCAGGGTAAGACTGATCTGGCGCAATGGCACTTTTATGGTCATGTTCTGTACGTAATCCGAACCCACGGTCTTCTGCTTGATGTTGAGCTTGCCGTCGGTAGGAGTGAGGAACATCAGACCCAAATCCAACTTATCCTTGACGATGGATTTGGAGAGGGTGGTATAGAAGAATGTCATACCGCTCTGATAGCCCTGCAGATTATGCTGCTTGGTCTGGATGATGCTACCCACGGTCCATTGCAGTTCCCAAGGCAGGGTCTGTTGCAGATTGATCATCGTGCTGCTGTTCCATCCGTTGTTCTTCCAGCCCAGGGCATCGCTGCGCAAATCGTTGTAGCTCAAGCTCTCGTTCAGCATCAGTCTTGTCTTCTTGAACATCAGCCAGTTGATGAATACATTCATGCTGGCGTTGCGGGTCTTTGAAACATTGCCGTAGGTGGTGTTGAGCAGATTGTCGGCATCGAGGAAGGAATACTGCTCTATCTTGTTGTCGCAGAATCCGTAACCCAGGGTGGTGCTCAACATGAATCGCTGGTTATAGTAATTGAATACCATGTTCAGCTGATGCGACTTCACCACGTCGAGATCTGTATTACCATAGGAGATAGCAGTAGGATTACTGCGGTCTATGTATGGATTCAGATAGGTGATGCCAGGACGGGTGATGCGCAGCTGATAGTTCATTCCGATGTTCATGCCTGGAGCGATGTTGTAGGAAAGGCTGGCGCTAGGTACGAGATTGCCGTACTGTTTGTCGAAGTCATCGCCCTTGCCCTGTTCAAACTTCACCTTTTCCCAGGTCTGCTCGTAGCGGGTTCCCATCATCGTTCCCCATTTTCCGAAGTTTCCTTTCCATTCAGCGTATGCAGCCAGAATATTCTGGGTGTTCTTGTATTCCATGCTGTTGGCTGGATTCAGCGTTTCGGTCTTATCGGCTGCCACATCGTAGTAGCGGGAATCGCTCTTGTTGGTGCGGGCGATGTATTTGGTGCCGAAGTTCAAGCGCTGTGTCTCGCTGAGCGAATGGGTGAAGTCTGCCTGGAAGGTATGCTCCGTGCCACGGGTTTTGCTCTTGGAGAGCAGGTCGTGGAGTTGAATCCCCGTTACCTGACTGATGTCATCGTAGAACGTATAGTTGTCGATATGGGTAGGGTTGGTGCTGAAGAGATAGCTGAGGATGAGATAGTTGGTGCGCTCCTTGTTGAAGAATCTCTGATAGTCGATGCTTCCATTGAAAGAAGTGTTGTCCAGATCCTGCTTCATCTCGTTGCCGTATTCGAAGCCCTTGCCATAGATGCCGCCAGACATCTGGGTAAGCGGATGACCGTTCAGCTTCTGACCGAAGGTGGTCAAGCCAGCCGTGGCGCTGATGTTGCTCAGCGAATCGAGTTCATAGCTGAGACTGATGTTACCCATCGAGAACGGCTGCTTCATGTCTGATTTCTGATAGTAGTTCATCAGGCTTCCGTCTTTCTGCGTACGGTCGAAGGAGATGGTTGTACCGTTCATCTTCTGGTAGTTGTACATACCGTTGGCACTGTAGGTGAGTTTGCCCTGCTGACCGCTGATGAGGGCAGAGATGCTCTGCGCCTGATTGCCGGCAGTGGCACTGATGTTGCCGTTATATCCATTGCTGAGGTCGCTGCCTCCTGCGCCATTCACGGTCTGCTTGTTGAGTACGATGTTGAGCACACCGCCCGTTCCTTCTGCATCATATTTGGCTCCCGGATTGGTGATTACCTCTATGTTCTTGACCATGGTTGCCGGCATCGCCTTGAATATCTGTGATGGGTTGGCAGAGAACATGGGATTCGGCTTTCCGTCTACGTATACCTTGAAGCTGGAAGAACCATTCACGGTGATGTTGTCCTGTCCGTCTACGGTAACCATCGGAACCTTGCGCAGCATATCGAGTACGGTAGAAGCCTTGGCATCGGCATCCTGCTCTACGTTGTAGGTCATCTTGTCGGTCTCCATCTTTACAAGAGGCTTGGAGGCAACCACGGTTACTGCATCCAGGTCCATATCCTTCCAGATGGAATCGGCAGCCTCTACCTGGTTCTGTGCGAAGCTTTCGAGCGAACATACGAGCAAAGAGCTCAGTAATATCATATTTTTCTTGTTCATAACAATCTTTTTTAGTTTTAATTCTACTTTCTTTTTCTGTTTGACGATGCAAAGGTAAATGGATTTTTTGGAATGACAATGAACGGAATAGGGGTTTAACCCAACTATAACTTTCTGAAACCTCTTCTTAACGTTCTGATAACATAAAAACAGAATAATCCCGATAAAAAGTAAAAAATGTAAGCGAAAGTTTCGTTTATCTCAACTTTTATTTGTAATTTCGCAGAAAATTTAATATAATTGAAATAAATCATGATGAAAACAACAAGAAAGAGCCTTTGGGCTCTCACTTTCAGCGCAGCTCTCTGTGCTTCGCTTTCTGCCAATGCCGAGACTATCGAGGTGCAGAAACTGAAGCATGTGGGACCATTTCCAGTGGCTACTCCCTGGATGGCAGACAGCGTAAATGTGAAGGGAGAGAAGTTTGCAATGGAGGGGGTATTGGACTCTCCATTATCGTTCAACCTATTGAATAATGGCAAGGAAGTGGCTGCTTCTCAGCTCTTGGCTGATGATGCAAAGCAGAATGCACTCCATCTGGCTTCCTTCACCGTATCTAATACCAGCCGTACCAAGGCTACTGTAGAGGTGAAGGGATTGAAGCAATATCGCCTCTTCGTAGATGGCGAGCAGGTGAAGGTGAATGGTGACAAGGCTGAGACCGTCTTGCTGCCTTCTACCCATACCGTGGTCATCAAATATCTCACCGCATCTGATTCGTCTTCCGATAAGACTGCAGACAAGGATGCTGCCAAGGATTTCAAGGTGAGCGTTACTGCTGCCGATGGCAAGCAGTTGAGCGTGGGTGAGGTTTCTGCCAATACCAAGCGCACCTTTAATATATATGATGTAATCTGCATGCCAAACTATTCAAGTGTGGCACTTTCGCCAAATGGCAAGTTTATGATTGTGCGTAAGACTTGGGTAGACCGTCAGGGCAAGAACCATAGCATCAATGAGGTGAGAAACAGCCAGACCAACAAGGTCGTTGCTTCCTTTGAGGAGAACGTAAGATGGATGCCTCGCACCAACAAGATGTACTTTACCGAGAAGGCGGGTGACAATGCCATCGCCGGTGAAGGAAAGGCAGACGGAGCCATGCAGCTTATCACCATCAATCCGCTGAATATGGAGCGCGAGGTGATGGCGGCTAATATTCTGGAAGGCTGGTTCCAGTTTACTCCTGATGAGAAATCGCTTATCTATACGCTTTATATGGAGGGTAGAAAGCAGGATGCTCAGGTGTTTGATGTAAAGGAGCCTGATGACCGCCAGCCTGGATGGAGAAACCGCAGCTATCTTGCCAAGTATGATTTGGCATCGGGCATCCTCCAGCCACTTACTTTCGGCTATCACAATGTATATCTCAATGATATCTCTGCCGACTCCCGCTATCTGCTCATCGGCAAGAGCGAGGAGCGTCTTACCAAGCGTCCTACAACAGTCAATTCCCTCTATCGTCTCAATCTGAACGATATGAGCGTGGAGACTTTGGTGGAGAAGGGAGAATTCATCAATAGTGCCCAGTTCTCGCCAGACGGCAAGAGCATCCTCATAACCGGTTCGCCTGAGGCTTTCAATGGCATCGGAAAGAATGTAGAAGAGGGACAGACACCAAGTATGGTAGATACCCAGCTCTATCTGATGACCTTGGCAGACAAGAAGGTGAAACCGATGACCAGGGATTTCAACCCTAACGTGCAGAGCGTGGATTGGAGCAAGGCGGATGGAAACATCTATTTTACTGCCGAGGATAAAGACTGCATGCATCTCTTCCAGCTCAATCCCAAGACCGGAAAGTTCACTCTTCTGAAGACTCCTGAGGAGAATATCAAGAGCTTCTCGCTTGCAGCTGCTGCTGTAGAAATGGCGTTCTCGGGTCAGAGTGCTTCCAATGCCGACCGTCTCTACAAGATGAATACCAAGGCACAGAAGGCTCTGCTGGTAGATGATCTCAGTGCCCGACTTCTGAAGGACATCGAGCTGGGCGACTGCAAGGCATGGAACTATGTGAACTCTCGTGGCGATACACTCTGCTGCCGTTACTATCTGCCTCCTCACTTCGATGCTGCGAAGAAATATCCTATGATTGTGAATTACTACGGCGGTTGCAGTCCTACCACCCGTATGTTCCAGAGTCGCTATCCTCATCATGTATATGCAGCGATGGGATATGTTGTTCTGGTGGTTAATCCTAGTGGTGCTACCGGTTTCGGTCAGAAGTTCTCAGCTCGTCATGTGGATACGGCAGGCGAGGGCGTGGCAGAAGATATCATCGCCAGCACACAGGCTTTCTGTAAGGAACATAACTTCGTGAACAGTAAGAAGATAGGATGTATCGGTGCAAGTTATGGTGGATTCATGACCCAGTATTTGCAGACCAAGACCGACCTCTTTGCTGCAGCCATCTCTCATGCCGGTATCAGCGATCATACCAGCTATTGGGGTGAGGGCTATTGGGGCTACAGCTATAGCGAAGTTTCTATGGCGAATGAGTATCCTTGGACCAACAAGCATCTCTTTGTAGATCAGAGTCCGCTCTATAATGCGGATAAGATTCATACTCCATTGCTCTTCGTGCATGGTACTGCCGATAACAATGTACCGGTGGGCGAGAGTATCCAGCTCTACAATGCTTTGAAGCTCCTCGGCCGTCCAACAGCGATGGTATTGGTAAAAGACCAGGACCATCACATCATAGACTACGAGAAGCGCCTCAAGTGGCAAGATACTATCTTTGCCTGGTTTGCCAAGTGGTTACAGGATGATGCCAGTTGGTGGAACGATATGTACGGCACCGAGAAGATGTAATTTCTCTTCTGCCTTCTTCACGCTTCCTGATTCCAGGATCAGCTGTTTCACTTCTTCGTAGTCCGTATATTGCGGATTGCGTTCCATGAAGATGCGGCAGGCACGGTCGATGAGTTTATGGTTGATGAGTTTGGCGTTCACCATCTTGTTGCCTTCCACTCGTCCTTGCCTTATCTGAAGGGAAGTACTGATCATGTCCAGAATCATCTTCTGCGATGATCCTGCTTTCATGCGGGTACTTCCCGTTACGAATTCCGGTCCCGTAATGACTTCTACGGGATAATCGGCTGTTTGGGCGATGGGAGCGTGAGGATTGTTAACGATGCAACCCGTAGGAATGCCTTCTTTCTTGCAATGCTGCAAGATGGAAAGCACGAAGGGGGTTGTTCCGCTGGCAGAAAAACCGAGTACGAAATCCTGCTCTGAGATATGCTTGTCGCAGAGCTGGTGCCAGCCATTCTCCAGGTCGTCTTCTCTGGATTCCCTGGTTTGCGTAAGGCAGCCGATGCCTCCAGGGAAGATGGCTTGTATCTGCGAACCGTCGATGCCATAGGTGTTCTGCACTTCGATGGTATCGAGCGTAGCCAGTCTTCCGCCCGTTCCGCAACCGGCATAGAAGAGTCTTCCACCCTTCTTCAGCTGCCCTTCGATGGCGGAAATCAGTTGGTTGATGGCAGGCAATGCTTGTTCTATTGCCAGAGCCACCTTCTTGTTTTCTGCATTGATATGAGCGGTGAGTTCTTCCATGCTCATTTTTTCCAGATGTTCGTAGAGCGAACTCTGTTCTGTTATTCTTTTTTCTTCTTTATTTGGCATAGTATTTTATCTTTTGGTTGTAGATTTCGAGAAACTTGAATTCAGGCTATTTCCTATGACTAGAGCCGATAATCCTGATACTGGTTTCTATTCTTCTGCCAGAAAATAAACCGGAGCATTGCGTGAACCTTCTTTAATCAGGAAGCCGGATTTTTCCAGTTGCTTCAACCAGTTGAGTGCAGTCTGTTTGCGGATATGAAATTCCATTTCCAGGGTTCTGCGGTTGATGGAGCGATGGTCTTTCATATACTCTCTTATTTTTTCCTTCAAGGTATCTTCAGAGAAAGGGTAGGAGCGGGAAGTATATTGCGATTTCTCGAAATGAGTATGATACTTCACCTGTTTCAGCAGGTCTTCATTGGGGCGGAACTTGATGCCCCTTACACTAACGTAGTCGGCTCTTACCTTGCTGTCAGGCTTCAGTTCATCCATATCCAGATTTACCGAGAGCGAGAGGTATCCGATTTCCGGAATGTTGATACGCTTTCCATCCTGCAGGTCTTCTTCGATAATGTCACGCAGTTGCATGAAGACTGTAGCCACTTCTCCCTTCCCCAAACAGCTGTGTTGGGCTATTCGTTCAATCATCTGTTTGTCTGTCATCGCAGGTTGCTCAAAGATATGGGCGAATCGGCGTGTCTCTTCATTTCCTCCAGCATTGGGAAGATAATGTATTTCATATTTTATAGCCATCGTATTCTTCTTTCTGTTTAGCGATACAAAGGTAATCTTTTATTCTTAAACTACCAAATAAAAATGGCACTAATATGGATGAGCGGTTTGATTGATACGAATGAGCGGTGCTATTGATGTGGGTTAGAACTGCTTATCAATAGGAATAAGCATCGTAAGAAGCCTTTATAAGTTGTCGGAAGAAGTAGGATAAGTTGTTGGAACAGTAAGTATATGTTGCCGGGAAAGTCACTTCCGTCAGTCGCACAACAGCTGTTGTGCGCTTGCATATCAGCTGTTATGCGCTTGCACAACACGTGTTGTGCGCTTGTAATCCAGCTGTTGTGTAGTAAAATTTGTAACTCCCTTCATCATATTGCAATACCTTCCTTATTTCGTGATGATAGAATAAGGTGTATTTAGGTGTTGTCCCTCACCATAAGTCTTTGATTTCTCTGAACATCAAAGGCTTATGGTGAGGTATTCTATTATTAGTTATGTCATTTTATCCATCAATCCAAATGATTAAAGCTTTTGATAACTTGAACTCTGGCATTTGTGCTATGATGCAACGACGCAAGAAATTGAATACTCCGTTATAACATTCCATTATTATCTTGCCATCCAAACTCAAAATGGCATAAGTATTATAGATTGGTAGGTAGTTGTTCCAACTTCCCTTTACCCGATAGTAGTCATTATCGCTTCCTATTTGATAAGTTTGAAAGCTTTTCTTGCTTAGTAAAGCTAAGCGAGATGAAGTGTCAGGAATACTGGTAAGTTCTTCCAATACTTTTGGAGCATCATAGTTGTCGCCATCTTGGTAACGTAATTGATAGAACTTCTCCAAGAAAGGGATGAACTCTTTGTCTAACAACTTTTCGTCAAGTGTGTAAACATAATAATCCTCTGTTTCTTGGCGAACGTAAATGTCTTCAAGGTGATACTCTTTTTCTATCTCCTTGAAAAATTCATCGAGTGGCATCTCGTCAAGATGCTTCGATATTTCTTTCTTTTCAATGGCTGTTTTTATCTTCAGCCCGATTGCTAAATAACATCCCATGATTTTATATTTTTATGTTGTGTTAATAAGGTAAAGTAGTCACCTTTCATATGGCGATACCTTCCCTTGTTATATTATGATTGAATAAGGTATAATGGTTCTCCTCCCATTCTTTTTGGGAGAAAAGTATAGGGTTGATGATTTCATCAATATCCCAGCCTAATTCTCTTAGTGGATAAGAATACTTATCGTAATCTTGAAGCGTAACTTTTGGATTGTCTAGAAGAATCAATACATCCCAATCACTTCCTTCATGTTCTGTACCTCTAGCGCGGGAACCAAACAGGATAGCCTTTGCATGAGGATCAATCTCATGCAATCTATTGTGCATTGCTTCTATGATTCGTTTCTTCTCCATATCTATCAATATTAATATATGTGTTGCAAAAATACGTTTTTTCTTTCTAATCACCAAATTTTTATAATAAAAGAATGCCTAAAAAGGCAAAAA
>ERZ1026866.753-NODE-753-length-18525-cov-57.851705_pt1 | contig 18525 bp, 10 predicted proteins | sample MGYA00380163_ERZ1026866 | MGnify/ENA primary metagenome ERZ1026866 (study PRJEB33269, sample SAMEA4719799) | human gut metagenome | biome: human-associated habitat; feature: organic feature; material: feces | place: Cameroon | collected 2013-10 ...
CTTTGCAGAAGATTTAAACATAAGAATAAAATGATAAGAAGGAAACTACAAGAAACGATAGAGGCCAGAATGTTTGGTGGTAAAGCTATTATTATAATAGGTGCCAGACAAGTAGGAAAAAGTACGCTTTTCAAAATGATACTTGAAAAACGTACGGAACCTATATTGCAATTAAACTGTGATGAGCCAGAAGTAAAAGAAATGCTATCCCAGGTGAATAGCCAAGAACTAAAATTGCTCATTGGCAAACACAAGATTGTCATGATAGACGAGGCACAAAGAGTAGAAAACATAGGGCTAACCCTAAAATTGATTACTGACAACTTCCCTGAAGTACAATTACTGGTAACAGGCTCTTCCTCATTTGAATTACAAAACAAGCTCAATGAGCCACTGACCGGCAGAAAGTTTGAGTATCATCTCTTTCCATTGTCCACTGGTGAATTACTCGAATCTCAAGGCTTACTTACAGTAAAGCAAACACTAGAGAATCGCCTCATCTATGGCTCATACCCAGATGTCATCAATCATACAAAAGATGCAAAAGACATCTTGTACAATCTGTCCAATAGTTATCTCTATAAGGACTTGCTCACCTTAGAGAGTATACGCCGACCTGCATTGCTTAGCAAGCTACTCACTGCTTTAGCACTGCAAGTTACTAGCGAAGTTTCATACAATGAGCTGGCACAGACAGTAGGTACGGACAGCAAAACCGTGGAAAAATATGTAGACTTGCTAGAAAAATGCTATATCATCTTCAAGCTAAATGGTTTTAGCAGAAACCTGCGCACAGAACTGAAACGAGCCAAGAAGTTTTACTTTTACGACAATGGTATCCGAAATGCCATATTGCAAAACTTTGCGCCTTTGGCCCTTCGACAAGATGTTGGTGCCTTGTGGGAGAACTTCGTTATCAGCGAAAGAATAAAAGCTAACCAGTATGAAGGAAGATATGTAAACAGCTATTTCTGGCGAACCAACCAACAGCAAGAGATAGACTACATCGAGGAAAGCGACGGACAGTTTACTCTCTTCGAAATGAAATGGAATCCAAAGAGAGCAAATACTCAGTTTCCTGCTTCCTTCCTAAACACATACGATGTGAAGGATAAAACAATCATCACTCCCGAGAATTGGCTAGAGCACCTATAAGAAACAAAAAAGTCCTTTCACCTTTCATCTATCTGAAATGCAAGAAGATAGATGAAAGGTGAAAGGACATCTAAACAACAAAACTATTTTTATTTTATCACAAAACCTAACTACTTCATCACAATTTTTCTACCCTTGTGAATAAAGATTCCGCTTGTAGGATGGCCTAATACATCACGTCCTTCTCTGGGAAGCCAAATTAAAGATTTTGGCACGAAAACGCACTTTTTCTCGAAAAAAAAGTGAGAAAAAGTGCGTTTTCGTGCCATTTTAAGGAAAGTATAGTAAACAGCGAAGTCACACTAGACAATCTCTTTCAAGAATGACACATAGGAGAAAGAGAATATTTTCATCATTAAAAAAACGCAAAAAGGTTGACCGTGTCATCACAACACAACCGACCTTTATATTTCTTTACTTACATAGAAATTTTTCAACCATAGTCAACAGTTGTTTCTCTGTAAGATTAGCGATTCCGAGACTCTCTATAAGGGAAAACTCATTCTTGTTTTTGCTTATCACAAACTTCTTTTCCCTGCCATCTATCTTTGCACATAAATGAAAGTTGCCCTTGTAGGCTTGCTCTATATGTACATCAGTCACTTGATGACCATTAATCTCTACAGATAACGTCGGTTTATCATCTTCATACTCACCCCATTCTTTCAGATGAGAAAGGATGGTAGCCTCCACTCTGCCTATCCATTTTTCATCCACTGCATATTTTACAGCCACAGTCCTAAATTGCAACAAAGCATTCTTTACATCACCTATAATACTCTCTGGCTTTCGAATACCATTATCGAATGCAAATTGCAAGACATCCTCTTTTGAAATATTACGCAGTTTGGACCTGATAAACATACAGTGGTCTTGATTGGGCTGCACTCCACCCATATTGAGGATATAGGTAAGATCATAAGCAGGTGATAACCGCCAATTACCCATCCTATCCATCATGAAGGAGAAGTTTTTGTTGTGATCATCAGTATTGTTTGCCAGCACGTTGAATATCATTCTTCTATAAACCTCTTCACAATCAGCCTCTGGCAAATGGAGCGACCTGCAAACAGAAATAAGTTGCTCATAACTATTTGCCTCAGGATACATAGCCGCCAAAGTTTGAGTATGAAGCTTCTTCCCATCTTTTCTATCAAATCTCTGCGTCATGAAGTGCTTGCTGCCATCAACCGTCAAGAGTTCAGAATGCATCATATTGATGCCAGCCTTGATGGCAAGATCGTAGTATGTCATTTCTAGTTCGGCAGAGTTGAAATCAGCATTTCCAAACTTCAACAAGTAGTAATCATATCCATCAAGATCCGAGATTTGTCCACTTCTTATCTCACCATCAGCCGAATTGATAGCAATAACAGCCTTAGGCTGCCTGCCACCAGCAGAAGTTCCCACAGTCAAGAGCGACTGCATGGTAAGAGATTCCTCTGGTAAAATCTGAGCCTCCTCTCGTTCAGTAAATATGCGTTCAGCAAGTGCAACCAAGGAATTGACATCAATCCTCTCTGATTTCTTACTCCTCTCATACTCTGGGACAAACTCCAAAGCACCCATTCCTCTTCTACCGATAAATGACAACTTATCAAGAGGAGAAATTTCCGTATTGGAGAGATGATTCTGCTGTCTCCAAAGATCAAACAACTGATTGCCCCAAGAATCAGGCAATGAGTCAGCCAGGAAAGCAGGAAGTTTTTGATAAATTCTCTGTTCCTCTCCCCAAATAGGCATAAGTCCTCTATTGTTGCGTATGGATGCCCATAGAGGAGATATATCAATACCCCTATGCACAAAAGTTGGATTATAAGTGAAGTAGGACATTTGCCTTTTGTCGTCCCACGACAACCTACCAACTTCCTCATCCCACAAGATTACTTTTAAAGTCTTAACCATAAATCATTCGCTATTATCAGTGTCTAATTCTTTGTACCTTTTTATCTCCCTTGGTCATCAAGTAAGGGGATGGTGGCAATTCGGGCATTAAGTTATCAAGCGCATTGATCTGTCCCACCACCTTGAGCAAGAGAATCAATGTAGAAAGTGATATGTTTCTAGCACATCCATTCTCAAACTTGTGGATAGTAGTCATACCAATGCCTGTCAGTTCTGCCACTTCCTTCTGTGTCAAATTGCATCGCATTCTGTATTCTCTAAAGCGATTTCCCAGCAATCTCACCAGTTCCGGAGTAGAATATTCATACAAATCTTTCATATACTTAACTATCATTTAAGTGAACATTAAGCCATAAAATAGCCATTATATATCAGTATAGTGATATTTAAGCGCAAAGATACAAAAAAGAAGTGATACAACCTCAAAAATCAGAATTATTTTTTATTTACTGACTCACATTTAACATATTGCAAGACAAATGTTACAAAGCAAAAAGGTTGACCGTGTCTTCACGACACAGCCAACCTTAACGACTAACATCTTTTTTCGGTTAATCTTTGTATGATAAAACCTAAAACTAATGTCTTTTAGAGTAATTACTTGGCTTCCTTCCAATATTCTGGAGCGCCAAGACCTGCTGCAAAGCCACCATAGGTGTGCTTGCGATAATAATCCGAATCCCAGAGGCCTACTGGCAAACCAGCACGCCAACCACTATTGGCAGGACTGTCAGTAGCACACCACTGGCAGATACCCCACTGCTGATCCTTAGGAACAATCTCAAGATACTTCTTGACGATAAACTCGTAGTAAGCACGCATTGCCTTGTGCTGTTCCTCGGTCATATCAGTAGTCTTTACAAGGTTGCCGTTCTTATCCTCCAAGCCCATATCCAACTCAGAGATACGAACCAACTTATGTGAACCAACCATCAGGTTGAGCATGTTCACGTAAGCATCCTCTCTTTTCTTCTGCTCAACAGGATCCATGCTGCATGAAACGTGCATCTGACTGCCAATACCATCAATCACGGTACCGTCCTTCTCCCACTCATTAATCCAGTGAATCAAGCTCTCGAGCTTCTGGTTTTTATCATATTCCAAGTTGTAATCATTGATGAAGAGCTTCAATTCCTCAGGCTTTCCACCAGCATCAACAAAGCCCTTGCGAGCTGCAGCTACAGCAGTGCGAACATAATCAATGTCACCCAGGTAATCCTGCCAGTAGAAATTGTTCTTGGCATCATCGGCAGAAGCTGTAGCAGCATGCTGCAAGTCGTACTTGCCATCACCATCTTTATCTGCTCCAGAAAGAGCCTCGTTTACAACATCCCAAGCCTTCACCTTGCCCTCGGTAGCTTTCATAATACCGTAAATCCAATTCTGCAAAGCAGGAGTAAGTGCTTTCTTCTTTTCCTCATCAGTAAGAGGAATAGAATTGAGATTCTTGACCTGAAAAACCTTAACAGAATGTACATCCAAAGTAGCATCTGCAGTCTGTGGTTTCAAGATAATATCATAATTACCTCCAACAATATTAGACATCGGAAGTTTTACGGTATGACGACCAGCAGAAACAGGTACACTTTTAGTAATAGCCTGGTCACTTGTACCCCAACCATTCTGCATAGTCAAATCTACTCCACTAGCAGCCTTGGAAGAAGTCATATCCAAATAAACCACATAATTACCCTCAGAAAGCGTATTTTCGCCACCTGGCATAACAAAGAACTGAGACCAATCTCCTGTTGGAACAAAATGGATAGCACCATTAACAACAGGAGGTTCACAACCACCCATTACATAGAATGGGAAAGGTCCATCAGTATAGGTTCGCTCATGAACTAGTAGTTCTACCTCTTTAGCTGCGGCTGCAGAAGCCACCTTGATGGTACAGCCAGTCGTTTTCCAACCACGAGCCGACTCTTTTGCAAAGTCTCCATTTTCAATAAGATTCTCATCAGAACCAGCTTTCGTCAACTTAAAGTCATCGCAAGAAATGGTTCCTCCTACGTTACCGAACACAAACTGAAGCTTATCAATAGGGAAATTGGCTGTAAACTCCCACTTCAAAGTAGAATAATCGTTAGTGATGTCATAATCAGCCAAATACTGAACATCATTACTACCACCCCATTGGTTTTTATTATCACTTGTTTCCCAAATAGGCCAAGCAGCAAAAGTTCCACCATCCGAAGCCTTTACCTTAACGGTCATCACGTAACTTTGTCCCTTAACCAATGCCTTAGGCAAGGCATAACTAATCTGTTTATCCCATTTATTGGCACTAGGTTCGCCACAAGTAATCTCCAAGTACTTGTTTCCACCATTTGGATCAGGTGGCAGTTCCTTATCCTTGATAAGATTTTTGAGGTACTTGTTAGGCTGCTGAGCATGCCAAGCCAAGGTATGGCCATAAACCGAAAGACCTGCATCTGTGGCATTCTTAACATATTCACTTACATTATCAAAATTCATGCGACCATCATCAGCAACACAAGAAGCCATCTTCATGGCGTTGCCGGCTACAGTCTCGTTGAAATTGCTACCAGCAAGACAATATACAAGTCCCTGCTTGTTGAATTCGGCTGCTTCGAGCGCAATGCCCAACTTAAAGTTGGGATTGCACTTGCCGGCAGCTTTCATATCTTCCACGTATTTCTTCAAAGGCTCGTAGTTATTCAGATACTGATATTCCTTCAAATTCTTGGTCATATCAGTTCTGTACTCCGAGAACTTGTCATCAGCACAAGAAGACAAAGCCAAGAGAGCCATCAAGCCTAAACCTAAATTAATATTTTTCAATTTCATAATAATCAAATTATTAGAATGACACTTATCTATCAAGAATATTACTTCTTGATATACTGAGGACTGAATCGAACAACACCATTGGTGTTACCACGAGTCTCGGCAACAAACTGATCGGATGTTTCCAAAACAATGCCAGAACCGAAATCAACCTTGTAATTGAGAGTCAGGATGTCACGATCCTTGTTACCCCAAGCCAACTTAGCTCCCTTTTCTACAAACTTTCCTGAACCAGAAGCAGTCATGCCCTCTGTATCAGAAGTAACGGTACAATTACCATTATCATCGAACGTAAGTTTCAAGTTGCAAGTGACCTTTGAGCCGTCAGCTTTATTTACAGAGACTACGAAATTACATTCCTTCAAACTCTTGGTTGTAATTCGACACACTTCATCCTTTTCAAAAGTTGCACCTTCACGCTTTACCTCATAAGTTTGTCCATTCTCTGTAATCTTGTCAGTTCCTCTACGGAAATAATAGCCATCCCATGGATTCATAAACTTAACGCAATAAAGGATATAATCCTTAGGAGCAATTAACCAAGCTGAAGCATCTGTACGAACAGGAGTTGTACCTGCAACGGCAGGAGAACCCGAAAGAATAGAATCGGCTCCCACCATTTCCTTGATGCGAACTGGGATTACATATGTATTCTTTGCACAATCTGGGTCATCAAAAAAAGCATCCTCCAACTTAACCTGAAGACGTCCCTGCAATTTTCCATTATACTTATACGCAACCGTCTTGGTAGGAATTGTATAATAATTGTCAGGCATTGGCTTTACAGGAGTGACTCCATCCTCAAAATACAGATTGTCACACAATGATTTATCAACATCTACATTCAATGTGATGTTTTTTCCATTATATGCTCCACCCATTGTAGATACGATATACAATACATGATTGTTATCATCCGTATTATCGCGATTCTCATCATTGCCTAAAACTACAGAACGTTCGATATACTGATAAGGATAATATACAGTAGTACCGCCCTCATAATCAGGAAATTCTTGGTTGCCATTCTCACAAGAGTTAAAGCCAAAAGCCAAGATTCCCAATGCAGCCATGGACAAATATTTGCTTATCTTCATTGTTTTCATCATTTTAAATATTAGTCGTTATTTTTTACTTCCCAGCCCTTATTCTGCTGCAAGTTGCTCCACTTCAATATTTCGCTCTGTGGTATAGGACCGTAATACATGTAATCTTTATAGCTGCGATCCTCAACCTTCATTTTTTTGTATGATGGAACACCAGCCACTGAAGTGATTTCTACACCACGCGCAGCCTCATTTAGAGGAGCTTTCCAACGGCGAAGGTCACTAAAGCGCTTATTTTCAAAACAAAGTTCCAAACGACGCTCGTTGCGAATCAACTCACGCATTTTCTCTTTGCTACCAGCGCACTCATCCAAGTATGGATCCTCGCCAAACTCGCCAATTCCGGCACGATGACGGATTGCCTTGATTACATCGTAAGCTGAGTAGTTGTGAGTTCCCTTACCCGTTGGTCCCCAAGCCTCGTTGGCAGCCTCAGCGTAATCGAGGAATATCTCGGTATAGCGAATATACACAGGATAATGATACTTAGGATTCTTTGAATTAGGGTCAGGATTACAATCCTCACGCAACAGCTTTTTCATGTAATAGCCTGTACGAGTAGAATTGGAAATCTTATTCAAACCATCATTGTTATTAGCCGTCGTAATGTCTGTATGAATGGTCTTTCCCTTATATTGACTACCATCATGAATGATATAAAGGTCAAGACGAGGATCTCGATTGCTGTAAGGATTCAACTTATCATACTCTGAACGATCATCGGTGATAGGATAACCATTTACAGCAGGGAATGCATCGACCAGATTCTGAGTTGGGTTGATTCTACCCTTACCATAAAGAGACGGAGGGAAATTATCAGACTCTTGGTTCAGACCAAGATCCCAGTCATCAGCACCATTGGTACGACTGCCACGCCAAAGAATTTCAGCAGGACAAGCACCTGAGCCAAGCGCATCGATTTCCTTGGTTTGCATAAACCAATTATTACCTGTAGCAGACAAACCATTCACACCATTGATACGATCAAGAACGGTAGCTGCATCGTCAGCAGCCTTAGCATAATCCACGTTTGTACCATCAGAGAAAGCAGGACTAGCTGCAAGCAAAGATACCTGTGAGCGAATAGCCTCAGCGATACGACCGCTGATACGACCACGCATAATGGAACCAAACACACGGTTGTAGTCTCCTGCGGTCTTTACTCCGATTTCCTTATACTTGGCAGGAACAGCGTTATCATCAGTCAAATCATTGTAATCAAGAGGGAGAAGCTTGGCAGCCTCGTCCAAATCGTTATAGATTTGATCCAAGCACTCTTGGAATGTATTACGTGGCTTGTTGAAATCATCAGTAGAAGTCTCTGGTACTGTCAAATTAGGAACGCCAAGCAGTTTGCCATCGGCTGTCCATCCACCATGATTCATCAAAAGATAATACAAGTTGAGAGCTCTCAAAGCATAAGCTTCACCTTTACGGCTATCGCAATACATCTTACGGGCATTCTCGTCCTTTGCCCAGTTTACCTTATCTACCTCCTGAAGGAAGATATTGAGATATTGGATACTTGCACGACCATTTGTCCATTTAGACATAGGATCGCTATTAGCAGTCCAAGAACCTGTAGCCATCTTGAGCCAGCTATCTGTCAAGTTATTGGTTACAGCGTCATCTGTAGCAATATCAGTAACACTCTTGATATTGTAAGGAAGCATCGAATAACCATATCCCAATAGTCCCTGAGCGTATGTTGGCTCATTGTAAATCTCATTCAAGCCACGGTTGTTTTCCTCTGCAGGCTCGAAGAGATCTGAGCAAGAAGCCAAGGTAAGCGACATTGCTGCTAATATAAATATATTTTTTACTTTCATTTCTTTCTACATTTTAAAATGATTAGAATGTTGCCTTTACACCTATATTATAATAGCGTGTCTGAGGCGCAGACCCAACGTTCATCTCTAAGACTTCGCGCTCTCCTGAAATGGTAAGCAAGTTAGCTCCGCTTACGTATGCCGACAACCCCTTAAGCCATGTCTTTTGGAACAAAGTACTAGGCAAGTCGTAAGTTATCTGGACCTTAGCCAAGCGGAATGCATCTGTCTTGTACATCCAGAAGTCTGATGTCTGGAAGTTGTTGTTACCATCAAGAGATGTCAAACGAGGATAGGTTGCAGTCTCTTTGGTTTCCTCAGTCCATCGGTTACGAACTACAGCAGAATATTTGCCATCGCCCTTTACCCACCAATAAGAATTATTCTTGACACCCCAAGCACCGAAGTTACCGGTACCAAGAGCGAAGAAGGTAAAGTTCTTCCACTTAGCTGTAAGATTGACACCAAGCGTGAATGGTGCTCCGTACCAACCACCCTTACCCAAGAAGACTTGGTCGTATTGGTCAATTTTATTATCACCATTTACATCCACATACTTGATGTCACCAGGTTTAACTGTTCCACCAAAATAGCTTTGGTCTGGAGAATTTTTGATTTCCTCCTCGTTTTGGAAGAGACCTGCGCTCTTGTAGCCCCAAATGCCATCAAGTGCCTTTCCTTGTCTGTTCTGATACTGCTCTACGTTGTTCTCATCTCGTTTGGTAGCCTTGGTTGTATAGTAAGTACCAGTCACACCAAGTGAGAGATCCACATCACCTACCTTCTTATTGAAGTTGGCTGCGAAATCAAATCCAACTCTTCGATTATTGTTGTAATTAAGTACAGGCATAAACGAAGCCACTGGATAACCAGTATTCAAATGAGATGGATAGAATGTTGGCGAAGAGATGAGATAACCCTCCATCGAATTGATGAAGAAACTTGCATCTAATGTCACCAATTTCTGCCACAAGGATGTCTTGAAATTCAGAGACAACTCTTTGCGCTTGATAAAATCAAGGTCTTTGTTCTCACCTCTTAATGAATAGGTGTATTTATCGCTAGATCCATCATACCATCCATAGCCGTAAGCAGAAGTCCAAATACTCTGATAGAGATAGTAGCGATTGTCACCACTTGCTATATCAATATCCTCATTGATAATACTACCTGATACACTAATCATCATGTCATCTACCACCTTGGAATTCTTCAAGAAAGACTCATTCTTAAGTCTCCAACCCAAAGAAAGTGATGGTGAGAGAGCCTCACGATGACCTGGAGCCAACTGGGCAGAGTGGATAGCAGCTAATCCAAAATCTGCGTAATACTTCTGGGCATAATTGTAAGAAGCATCGAATGCAAGATTGGCACTAGAGTTCTTATGATACTGTCCAGATTTCGACTGCTGGAAGCCAGAAGCTATCAACATTGCCGACAGATTGTGAACCTTGTTGAAAGTATTGTTGTAGTTTAACTGACCAGAGAAAAACATGGTCTGGTTATCTGTACTTCCGCTGATGTTCTGGTTGCCAGACTTTTTATCCTCACCTTCCTTCTTCAATGCGACAATCATATCCTTGCCATCGATGTTAGCCCATGTTGGGATATAAACAGCATAGCTATTATCGAAAGAAGTATTATAAGAGGTGGCATAGTCGACAGCGAAATGAGTCTCGAAAGACAAGCCCTTCAACACCTTGTGCAAGTTGATATTGACGCCCGTATCAAACTGGAATTGACGACTAGTAAATTTACTATTTCCTGCAGAATAGATATCAGCAAAAACATTAGAGGAGTTTGCCTGAGTACCAGCAAGGAAGTATTTGCCATCAACCAACTTCGCAACGCTCATCAAGTTCCAAGCAGCCTTAGCATTAGGGGCTATCATATCTGTGGAGATAAGAGGAGCTGCATTCTGTGGAAAATTAGGACGCCAAGTAGAAGCAGCTTCCCAGTAATTACCCTTTGCAGAATGAGAATCATAGAAGGTTGCACTGGAGTTAACCCAAGCCTTAATATCATCAGTAATGTCTATATCCACATTACCACGAACGCTGAAGCGCTGGGTATTATTATTCTTAGCCTCACCAAACTTGAAATAATCGCCCTGGCGATAATAGTTGATATTGCTATAGAAGTGAGCTCGCTTACCACCACCGCTGATTTCTGCAGTAGCCTCATAACGGCTGTTCATCTTTCTGAGATAATCAGAAGAATAGAAATCGAGATTAGGATAACGATAAGGGTTCAAACCTGCTCCATGATTATAGATGTCCTCAGCAGAATAAAGCTCAGCCAGACCATCATTACGACGAGCCTCGTTATAGAGAGTCATATACTCTGCACTGCTAAGATACTCAGGATAAGACTTTGCTACATTCAAACCTGCATTAGCCTGCACCTCGACCTTCAAGCCGTCATTATGACCACGCTTGGTGGTTATGACTACAGCACCCTTGGCAGCCTTGCTACCATAGAGCACCACAGCCTGCGCACCCTTGAGGAAAGAAATCTGTGCAATCTCACTTGGTTGAACGTTGTTAGCTTCACGAGGCACACCATCTACCAAGACGAGATAACCAGCGTTGTCGGCATCCATACCCCAGAGAGAATTGCCATTCCAACCACCTACATAACCTTGCATATTGTCGAGGCTATAAGTATGGTAGTTCTTCTTCATCAAGTTCTCTACATCGACTACAGACACACCGCCCAAGATGTCATCCTTGGCTACCTTTCGGTAAGCCACCTGAACCATCTCCTTGTCGGCACTGGCTGTGTCGGATTCGCTTGTCTGTGCAGTCTTGGCATTGGCACCAAGAGGAGCCAAAGCCACGAGACTTGCTACAAAAAGCTTATAATTATATGATTTGAATCTTGAATTCATACTATCATTATTCATTTAGTATTACTAATTTATAATTTTAAACCTTACCAGCCTGGATTTTGTTTAAACTCTGAACTGATCTGAGTCTCCTTGATTGGCAATGGGAACCAATAGTGCTTGGCATCGAAATTACGAGTCAATATCAACTTTCTACGATAATTGGCAACCTCAGCGTCCTTAGGATCATGATTCTTATAGAAGTCTGCACTTTCCACACGATCAAACTCCTGTGAGAATTTTTGATTATATGGTGCCTCTGTCAGAAGCAACCAACGCTGCAAGTCACAAAAACGGAATCCTTCGAAAGAAAGTTCTACCTCACGCTCACGACGGACCTCGTCCATGAACTTATAGCTGTCTGCAACAAATTCTGGAGCAACATGACCAGCACCACAACGGTCGCGAAGTGTATTAATTGCATCTTCTGCGGTCTTACCAAAATTTGAAGACTTGCCAGTAGCACCACCGAATGCAGCACAAGCCTCTGCATACATCAAGTATATGTCTGCAAGACGCATATATGGCAAATAGCAGTGTAAAGCTGAACCCCAGTCGTAATCTTTATCCACTTCATTACAAGTATGAGGCACCAACTTCTGAATGAAATAACCCGTACGGCTTGCATTTGCTACAGGGCGCATATTACCACCTGTATATAATTGGCAATACTGTAAATCTGCATACTGACCAGGTGTTCCGTTCAAATACTTAAAACCATCGAAGACGATATCGTGGTAGAAACGGGGATCACGATTTTTGAAAGGATGCTTAGGGTCGAAACCAGACTTTGGATTGAGTACATACTGACCATTCTCAACCAAATAGATTGGTTCTCCGTTATCCATTCCATAAGCCTCTACAAGGTTGGCCGTAGGTTGGTGAATGACATTATCATGAGCAACGACTTTCTGTACCTTAGGGCCAAAGACCTTAGAGGTGTTCCAGTTAGAGCCATTAAAATCAGCAGATGGACCACGGAAGATAGCTTCAACCGTTCCTGGCATTTTCCAGTTCTGCTTCTTGGTATAGAAGATATCAGAGAAGCAAGAGTTAGCATCGGCAGAACGCTCATGATTGTAGATGTCTGAGTACTTAAACTCTGCCAATGCATATTGTGTCTGACCAGTTTCCACAAGAGAGAGCAGTTCACCAAAAGCCTCAGCTGCCTTCTTAGCATATTCTTGATCATAATCATAAGTCTTGCCATTCTTGCTGGCACCAGCCTGCGCACCATTCTTCATCAAAGGACTAGCAGCCCAAAGATAGGTTTTACCAAGATAACCAAGAGCCATGATCTTATTGATGCGAAGTTCATTCTTACCTTGTGTGGCTAAACCTGCAGAAGTCTTATCCCAATTAATAGGCAACAAATCGGCAGCCTTACGGAAATCTGCAGCCGCTTTATCAGCGCATTCCTGATAAGTAAGGCGTGGCAATCTCTGCTCGGCATTGTCACCGAGAAAAGTATCCACATAAGGCATACCACCAAAATACTCCATCAATTCCTCATGCCACCATGCACGGAAGAAATAGAGCTGACCCTCTATCAGTTTTTTCTCTTCAGCACTTCCAGTCACAAACTTGTCGATATTCTGTAAACCGAGATTACATTTTCTGATGCAATACCACGCATGGTTCCAAATACCGTGGTCGAACTTATTTGTGGAAGTAGAAGAACCATCACGCTTTAGCCAGTTACCAGTAGATTCCCATGCACGGAAGTTACCTAAATCAACCTGATGGGTCATTCTATTATCAGCCTCTGGATTGAAGATTTCATCATCACCCCAGTTCCATGAAGGACAATAGTTACATTTCTCTTTATCAGGGATACAGTTGTATATTTCCTCAACGAAACCTTGGAAATTACGGAAATTGGCAAAGGCATCGTCTGCAGAAACTGTTGAGTCTGGCTCCTTGTCCAAGTAGTCTTGACAAGAACTCAGCGAAGTACCGAGAGCCAGCGAGACGCATCCCGTCAACATTAATGTCTTTATCTTATTTTTCATCTGAATATTTTTTTTATAATTACAATGAGAATTTAATACCTAAGTTGAAGCGGCGAACCGTAGGGTATGCTCCCAACCAGCCACCACCACCGAGGTTTGCCTCACGGTCATCAGGCATACGAGTCCAGAGCCAGAGGTTATTACCATTCAAGTAAATCTTGAGGTAGTTTACGCCTAATGCCTTAATCCAGCCCTTGGTCCAGGTATAAGCAATCTCGACATTCTTCAAACGAATGTAAGAGCCATCATACATATACTGTGTACCATAGGTGTAACTTGAAGCAGTGGCACCCCAACGAGGGAGGATACATTCTGCATTGCTTTGATTCTTATTCCACCAAGTACCGGTATCATAAACATTATCAAGCATATTACCAAAGCTTGTCAATCCTACGTCACGGGTCACATTAGTTACTCCATAGAACTGAGCGAAAGCAGAGAAGCCTTTCCATTCGAAACCAACAGTAGCATTATAGGTGTTCTGCGGACTACTGCTATAACCTACAGGAGCCGAGTCCCTGCTATCAACAACACCATCACCATTGAAATCGACAATGTAATAGTCACCAACCAAACGGTGATTGTCATTGGAGTCGTGCGCCGGAGAACCTATCAAATCATCAATATTATTGATAATGCCCTTATCTATATAAGAGTGATACTGATTCATTGCAAATCCTGCCTCCTTTTGATAAATTGGAGTAAAGAGGGCATCATCCTTCAAAATCACCTTATTCTTGGCATGGGTCATATTGAAATTACCCCAAAGTCGCAAGCCATTAGCAAACACCTTATTAAGTTTCAATTCCCACTCGTAACCACTGGTACGAACCTTACCTTTATTAATAGTAGGTGCTGTAGTTCCGAAATAAGAAGGAACAGAACGGTTGGAGCCGAAAATCAAGATGTCATTACGACGGTCACAGAAGAAATCCAAAGAACCAGTAATCAAGCCTCCCAAGAAACCATAATCAATACCGAAGTTGGTTTTCTTAACTGTTTCCCATTTCACATTATCATTTCCAAGAGTGTTCTGTCGATACCATGTATAGATGCTCTCTGTATGGTCGAGATCCATCGTACTCTTACCGCCATACGCCCACTGACTCATATACAACCAGCGACGACTAGAATCAAATGGGTCACCAATGTTGTCATCACCAATCTCACCATAGGAAGCACGGAACTTCAACATATCGACGATGTGCTTGTCACGAAGATACTTCATGAAGTTTTCCTCAGTGATGGTCCATCCGATAGCACCAGAATTGAAGAAGGCAAAACGATTGTCCTTGCTGAACTTTTCTGATCCGTTATAGGCACCATTATACTCGATGTTGTAACGACCAGCATAGCTATAGGTAGCACGGAACGCCCAGTCCTCACGGTAAGTTGGCATCACACTACCACGTGCATTCTCCTGACGTGAGAACAATCCCATGGCTGATACATCATGCTGTCCAAACTTGCGAGCCCAGTTGAGCTGCAACTGATAGTAGAGGTTGCGAACAGTCTGGTTATTATCTACAGAACCACCTTCCGTTGCCCAGTTTACACCTTGCTGCCAATCAAACTTATTATTTCCTTCAAGTTCTTTACCATAAGTAACCTGACCTGTTTCAGGATCAATATACTTAGTCTGGGCTTCATTATTCAAGTCATTGATACCTCGTCCTGTCTCAACAAAAACATTATCCCAAGAGATAGTACCACGGAAATTCAAGCCTTTGGTTATGAAATCCAATTTCTGCTCAAGGGTAAAGTCTGTATTGATACGAGTGGTTGTAGCCTGTGCTGTACCACCGATAGCAAGATTCTGTGCAGAGTTACTTACATTGGAAGCAGCTGGATAGAATCCCCATGTGCCGTCAGAATATTGTGGCAAGAACACATCTGGGGCGATGTTATAAGCACCAGCCCACTGCTGACCAATCTGCCACTCACTATTGCTCATGTTACTCCAAGGAGCTTTTCTTACGCCATTGCTACCAGCCACATTTACCTTCAAAGTAGTGCTACTTGTGATGGCAAAGTCCAAGTTACTACGAACATTGATACGATTGTATCCATAGCCAGAGTTGTAGTTACGACCATTGTCATACTCACGGAAGAGGTCACCCTCATGCACGAAATCAGCAGAAGCGAAGTACTTAACGAATTTTGTACCACCACTCACGTTCACGTTGGCATTATAGGACACAGCAGACTTTTTGAAAAGTGCATCCTGCCAATCCACATTGGCATAACGTTCACGCTGCTCATCCGTAGTCTGGTTACGATAGTTGTCAATAAAAGACTGAGGACGAAGATATGAAACACCTTCAGGATAAACGCCCAGTTCACGCTCTACCACTTGGTTGCGAAGCATCAACGCATCATAAGAGTCGTACTTGTTAGGCAACTTAGAAGGAGCTTTCAACGTAGCATTGAAACCAACGTCAATCTTAGCCTTGCCTTCCTGACCACGCTTGGTGGTAACCAAGATGACACCATTGGCACCCTTCACACCATAGACTGCAGTAGCAGAAGCATCCTTCAGTACAGAGATACTCTCCACAGAAGAGATGTCCACGCTGCTCAGAGGACGTTCAATACCATCAACGAGAACGAGAGGGTCGGAATTGTTCCATGAACTAGAACCACGGATGATAATCTGAGGTTCCTCCTCACCAGGCATACCATTGCCTTGGATTGTAACAACACCTGGGAGGTTACCTGTCAAGGCTGAACCAACGTCGCTGACACCAGCTGCACGCTCCAAAACCTCACCAGTAGTCTGGGTGATGGAACCTACGACAGATGCCTTCTTCTGCTGACCATAACCAACGACTACAACTTCGCCGATGGCGTTGTCGTCTTCAAGAGTAAGTTTCAACTCTCTCTTCGTACCAATCTTTACTTCCTTGGTCTTCATACCTACGTATGTAAATACGAGGATAGAATTCTCTGAAGGAACACTGATACTGAAATTACCATCTAAGTCGGTGACAGCACCGACACTGGGATTTCCCTTTACTTTTACAGTGGCACCTATCAGAGGCTCACCTGTACCGTCAACAAGATTACCCTTGACCTGGATCTTCTGTGCCTGAGCATTCAGGCTGCAGAAAGCTCCCACCAAGCATAAGGCTGCTGTCCGTTTCATTGTTAACACTTGTTCAATCATGTTCTATTCATTTTTGATTTATGCTTTAAAAATTTAGGCGTGCGCTAAAATGTTTATTCACGGCGGCAAAGGTATGTATTTCTTTCGAAACATACTTTGCGTGGTGTAACAGAAAGTTTATCATTTTAGAAAAACCTTGCGAGAACGTATTTTTCCATTACTTAACAGTTGTTTTATTATATAAACACCTGCAGTTGGCTTTTCAACTTCTTTTCCTTCTATATTATAATATAAGGTGGAAACCACGTCTGCCTGGGTTTCTAATTGTTTAATTCCTGTTGTATTTTGTTTCAAATACCACTCTTTGTACCATTTAAAGCAAGCTTCGCCGCAAGCCTCGTCTACTCCCTTGAACGCAGGCTCCACAACCTTGTCCTTGAGATAAGTGTCGATGTCGAAGTAGAGTCCTGAGCCTTGAAGCGTCATGCTGATATTGCCCAGTTTGTCGTGGATATACTTCCATCCTTCACCAAAACCTGATGTGGTAGCGGTACCCCAAGTGCCATAGTTGCTCTCCACCCAGTTGCCCTGCTCGTCCTTGTGGCCTGAGCCTGGCTTGTATGGGCTCCAGTCTATCTCGGTCACGATGATAGGATTAGTCTTCGCCACTGGCACAGCATCCAGGAATGCATTGTAGAATTTCTCCTTGTTGGTATTGTCATTGTTGCCCGAGCCTGACATATACCAGCCTGGATAGCAGTGAACGGCATAACCCAGATTGTTTTGCGAGTCTACTATCGGATGCTTTACATAGTCACGATAGTTTTGCTGCCAAGTGGTGCCCGGCACCCAGATGATACCCTTGAAGCCCTGGTCGCGAATCACATCCACTACCGGCTGGAAGTAATCATACAGTGCTTTATCCGAATTAGAGCCATCTTTCAGATGAACTCTCACAGGCTCATTGGCAAGTTCGATGGAGATGATGCCCGAATTCTGCTTGATGTATTCATCGGCAGCAAATGCTTTCCAGATAGCCTTCAGATAGCGGTTGTACTTGTCGTCTACACTGATATCACCAGGACAGACACCCGGTGGACGTACGACGACGTAGAGTCCATGTGCTATAGCATCCTTGATGAGAGGAATGTAGAGTTTCTGGAGATAGAGACGATAGCGCGCCATGTTGAATGCCGAGATATCAGCCTCATTCTCTGCCTTCTTCGATGGATCGTTGGTCCAGCATGGATCCATGTGCAATCGGAACACGGTACAGTAAGCACCCTGCTTCTTGTCGGTGATAGCAGAAAACAGCTTAGAGAAATATTCCAAGCAAGGCTGAATGTCGGCTTCAGAATAATCAGGTTTCCACTGTTGCCATCTATTCCCATTGAAGTAGCGGTTCGGCGTATCCATCACACCATGCAAGACAACAATCTTACCATTGGCATCCACCAGATTCTTACCCTGCACACGGAGTGCCGGCAGATTATCTGCAGCCAGTCCCGCCATTGACAGCATAGCCATAGCAAGTGATATTAACAATTTCTTTCTGTTCATTGTTACAATTATTTTTAGATTTATCATTTATTGTCAGTCACCTTATTATATTATGAAGGATTGCCAGGTTCCAGTTTACAGAAAAGGATGCTAGTCTTTTAATCGGGTAGGAGGTAAATGCTAATCACAAAAGGCATTTGCCTCCTATTTTCAC
>ERZ1026866.758-NODE-758-length-18486-cov-10.129076_pt1 | contig 18486 bp, 16 predicted proteins | sample MGYA00380163_ERZ1026866 | MGnify/ENA primary metagenome ERZ1026866 (study PRJEB33269, sample SAMEA4719799) | human gut metagenome | biome: human-associated habitat; feature: organic feature; material: feces | place: Cameroon | collected 2013-10 ...
CTCCCGGGCACGCCCCGGCGATGGGAAGCGCCCGCAACGGAAATCCGCATGCGGGCTTATTGTACCCCGCCGTCAAGCCATATTTCGGCAAATATAGGTGGCCGGTAAAGGTTTACCTTAGGTGACCGCCGGGATCATTTGGCAGGACTGGCTAGAGGGCGCCGAGGAGGATGGCGTAGGTGGTGGATTCGCCGAGTTTGAGCTCGTCGCCGGGACTGAGCTGAGCGGAGCGGCCAGGCTCTACTTGAATACACACACTCGTGGCCCCGTTTACCACCACGGTGCCGTTCGTGGACGACAGGTCCTCGACAAACCATGTGCCAGAATCGTCGCACCAGATATGGGCATGGCGGGCCGAGACGTCGTCGCCGACGTCGGTGATGTCGCCCTCCCCCGTTGCCAGCGCGCCGATCTCGACGCCTTCTTCACTCGGCTGAATCCAGCGCGGGGCGCTCACCACGTAGCCGTTTTGCACGCGCAGCAGTCCCAATGGATGCGCCGGCGCGGCCTCGCGCTCGCCCGCGACCGAAGATGCGCTCAGCGAGCGCGGCGTCGACGTGGCGCCGCCACAGGTCGCATGTGCATAGTCGATAGCGTAGGTCACCGACGAGCGGACATCTGCCGAGCAGCCCACGGCGACAAACAGCACCAGGATGGCCTCGGCGCGCTCGGCGGGCATGAGCTCTGCCGCCTGAGACAGGCGCTCGAGCGCATTGCGATAGAGATTCGTGTCCTGATGGCATTCCTCGAGGGCCCGCACCATGGGCTCACCAGCGGGCCCGCACACCATATTGGTCACGGCCGCGGCGTCCATGGGATTGCGACGGCGCAGGGCCAGCTGCGACATGATACGCGCGGCCGAGGTGCCGTAATCGGCAAAATAGCGTTCCTGCAGCGTGCCGACCGGCGCGCGCACGATAAAGCGCGAAACCCAGGAGCGATCGGCGGCACGGCTCTGCGGGCTACGGCCGTCGGCGAGCGGGCGGCTCGAGAGCACCAGGCCGCACAGCTCGATATGGCTCAGGTGCGCCGCACGCTTAAAGATGTCAAACATTGCCCCGCACGGGGTGAGCTCAGCTTGAGAAGCCATGGCTTAGCCCTCCTTGGTCGCAGAGATAGTGCCGGATGCTTCGGCCGGCCCGCCAAAGGCGCGGGCAGCCGCGGCTCCACCGGCAAGCGGCGTCGCCATGGGAATTTTCGCACGTCGCGCTGACACGACAGGAAGCTCAAACGCAAACCCCATCGCCAGCAAAAACCACGTGAGCGCATAGGTTGCAATTATGGCAGCCACCAGGCCACCCGCCACGGCATGCTGGGAAAACACTGCGCATGCGAGTGCGGCCAGAGCCGGAACCTCGCAGGCGGAAAGGGCCAACACGCCCCGCAGGAATCCCGCACGGCGGTCTCGCGCCAAGGCCCCAGCGGCAATGCCCGCCATGCCCGGCAGTGCCAACGCCAGCGCGGCGACAACACCCGGCAGCTTCCCGGACCACATAAGCGGTCCCACGGCGAGCGTCACATGGGCGCCCGACGCCAACAGCGCCGCCGATATCACGACCGCAGCCCAAAGCACGCCGCAGACCGCCGTCGCACCAACCATCGCCGCGCGCCGCACCGCGCGCCCCGATACCTCCATCGGGCACGGCATGAGCGGTTCGGCGCGAAGCGAGCGCGCGACATTTTGTACATAGTGGTCGCAAAACGCCGAGAGCGCCGCCTCCACCGCGGCCGGCTCGGGACGATCTTCCTGGTGGCACGACAAGCAGGCCATCACCACGTCGAACAGCTGGGCATCGACAAACGTCAGCGCATCGCGCAGGTCCTCAGAATTTGGATCGAGCCCCAGTTGCTGGGCCTGTTCTGCCGCGGCGAGTGCCACATCGGGCTCGCGTCGCAGCAGTTGCGTCAAGTCGCAGCCGGGCGCGTGGGCGCCGACGGGATAATCGGGCAGCGTATCCATCTTGAGGCGATAAGGGCTGGCGATATCGCGCGTCCTTTTGCGCGAGCCCGAAGTACCCGACGCACCCGGCGCTACTTCGTACGGCGCGACACCGGCGATGAGCTCGTAGACCGTGCTCGCTGCAGCATATACATCGATTGCCGGCGACATGCGGAGCGTGCGCAAGTCGGGAATGTCATCGGTGAGCATCTCGGGCGGGGCGTAGGCAACCGTCGCACGGCGCAGCGTGGCATAGCGCTCGGTAAACGACGCCTTGCCGCCGGTGCCGGCCACCGCAGAGGCGGGCTCGAGCGCCAGCGACGAGCCAAAATCGATCAAGCACAGGTCGAAGGTGCCTTCGGCAAGCTGTCGGTCGAGCGGCAGACGCGCCGTGCGCACCATGATATTAGCGGGCGAGATATCGCGGTGGACAAAACCCTCGCCCACCAAGCTCATGCGGCAGAGCAGATCGAACAGGTCGCGACCCAGGCGCGCCGCCACGAGCGGTGACAGGCGGCCGACGTCGTCCACGGCAAGGCGCGGGCGCAGGCGAGCAAGCGTCTCGCCCTCGACCCACTCCATGACAATCGCGGGCACGCCGTCGACCTCGCCCCATCCGTATAAGCGGGGAAAGCCCTTAAGGCCCGAAAGGGCACGATGGCATTCATATTCCTCGCGAAACGCCGCCTTGAACTTGGTGACCAGCGCCTCATGGGCGACATCGTCATCAAATTCGTCGCGCGTTGGCAAGATGAGCTGCTTGAGCGCTACGGCCTCGCCCTGCGCGTTAACGGCACGCGTCACGCGGCCGATACCGCCGCGGCGCATGGTGGCGTCATCGGCAAACAGCATCGTAAAACGGCGCAGGTAGGCGGGAAGCTCGTCCGTGCCCAGGGCGACGGCCGGCTCAAACCCGTCAACGCGCGCCAGGCGCAGGCCCACCATGGGATCACGGTTGAGCGACTGGGCTACCGTAGAAGCGAGGTCGTTCGTCATAGGGCGATCGCCGCCACATTGGTGTTGAAGTTGTTGAGCGCGACGTCGTCGTTGCCGTAGTGCCCAACCCATTGACACAGGTTGGTATAGCAGCCCCACAGATTGGCATACTGCCGATACCACTTAGATTTGGTCGAGAACCTTTGTCGGCCGAACTCGGCACGGATAACAAACATGCCATTCGCCAGGGTGTCGCACGGTCCGGTATCGCCCGTAGCGTTATAGGTCGAAACCGCGCTATTGGCGCGGGCGACATAGCCATCGAGCATGTTGTATTTGGTCACGAGCCAGCTGTGAATACTCTCCTCCTCGGCAGCCGAGAGGCCACCCGAGTTCGTGTCGCCGCCGGTGCCACTGCCCGTCGAGCCGCCGCTCGTAGATCCGCTTGAGCCGGAACCCGCATTGGAATCGCCACTCGCACCAGAAGAGCCCGAGCTAGATGCATCCGAGCCGCCGGCGCCTCCCGGCTGCTGCGCATCCTGCTCTTTCTGCTGCTCGGCCTTATTTATGACGGATGCCACGCTGTTGTTGGAAAGCTTCATGATGATCTTGGTGTTGGTGAGCACGATGGTCTTGCCGTTTGCCAGCGTGACCTCGTTGTCCGGCGCTTCGCCCTCGTCCGCGGGGTCGACACCAAACACAACGTGCGAGACCACGCTCGCCCACGTATATCCGGTTGTCGTTCCCAAGTCGCTTTTGGCCTTGCGCCCTATATGCAATTCACGCGCAGCATGCGCCTGTACCATGGACGGCACCATCATGCCGTAAGCAGAAACACCCGCAACGACCAGCACCAGCGAGCAGGAAAGCAGCACGCATGCCCGTGGCGCCAGGCCCAGCCGGCGTCGCATGCGCACCGCTGCGCCATGCTTTGTCTGAGTGCCCCCGGGCCGCATGCGTTCTCCTCCAACAAAAACACGCCGCTCAAGAGCGGCGCATTCATACATATCCATATGTGAGTGTATCAGCGAACCCAAAAGGTTGCGCAACGAATGGGCAAATACGAGACGCGAGCGGACCCATCCACGCGATAAGCGGATGCAGGGCAGGTTTGTTGCACAACAAACGCATGAACAAGGGTCCAATTATGGGTACCCCGTGCGGCAGGCCGATAGGCCATGACGCAGTGCGTCCGGTAGCTAAATCGCGCGGCGGGCCTCGATGGCACGCCCAAGCGTAAGCTCGTCGGCATACTCCAGGTCGCCGCCCACAGGCAGGCCGCTCGCCAGGCGCGACACCTCGACGCCCAGCGGTTTGATGGTACGGGCGAGGTAGCTCGCCGTGGTCTCACCCTCAATGTTGGGGTTGGTGGCGATAATGACCTCGTGGATGTCCTCGTGGCCCAGACGCGCCAGCAGCTCGCGGATATGCAGCTGCTCGGGGCCGATCTTGTCCATGGGGCTGATCACGCCGCCCAGCACATGGTAGAGGCCATGGTAGCTGCCCGTGCGCTCGATTGCCTGGACGTCGCGCGGCTCGCCCACCACGCAAATGCGAGTGGTATCGCGCATCGGGTCCTGGCAGATGGAACACTCGTCGGCCGTGGCGTAGTTAAAGCAACGGCTGCAAAAGTGGACCTCCTGCTTGACCTCCAGGATGGCCTCGGCCAGGCGGCGGGCCTCCTCGGCATCGGCCTCGAGCAGGTAATAGGCTATGCGCTGGGCCGACTTGGGACCAATGCCCGGCAGACGACCCAGCTCATCGAGCAGTTTTTGCAGACTGTGATTCGCGCTCATATATATGTGTGTCTTAGAACGGCATGCCCGGGATGTTGAGGCCGCCGGTGATGGCGCCCATCTGCTTGTTGGCGAGCTCGTTGACGCCGCGAACGGCCTCGTTGACGGCGGCCATGATCATGTCCTGCAGCATATCGACGTCCTCGGGATCGAGTGCATCGGGATCGATGGTGAGGTTGACGAGCTCCATCTCGCCGTTAACGGTCACCTTGACCATGCCGCCGCCGGCAGAGGCGTCGACGGTCTGGGACTTGAGGTTCTCCTGCGCGGCGGCAAGCTGCTCCTGCATCTTGCGGGCCTGCTTCATCATCTGCTGCATGTTCATACCGGCCATGATGGCTCCTTTACGCGCGGCCGCGCGACGAGCTGCGAGGGCAGCCGGGGCGCGGCGGGACTTTCAAACTCAAAAATCGTACCACGGCGCGGGGCAAGCAAGCGGGGCGGACACGCTCCCTCAGTCGATATACATGTCCTGAGTGCAGACCGCACCCAATGATTATGCAAAGTTGCATAATTCGCATCTGCATAAGATTGAAAGCTAAATCTTGTAGAGCCGGAATCCGACATTTAATGCGTACCACTAAATGGCTAAATGCCGAGCCACCACTCGAGGTGGCGCTCATGACGGTGGGGTATAATTTGATTGCCATAGATAGCAATTTGGAGGTACCCCATGAATGCCCCCGACGCGCTCCAAAACATCCGCTCAAAACACCCCGCTGCATATTTTGTTCTCTATCTCTTTGTCGGCTGGGCATTGTTGGTTGCCATCACCCATGCTATATCCTTTGGAGCAGAACTGCTAATAGCCAGCTCGGGCCAGCCCGTCGTCAAATGGGAAGCGACCGATGAGTGCACCGACGGAACCCGAACCGTTTACTACAACAGCCCATCCCTCTACCAAGAGTTCAAGGTCAAGATAAAGAACTCCAAGATTGTCGATGCCGAACTAGGCGTTTTCTCGACAATCGGAGCAACCGTCAGCGCCGAGCAAGTCGAGTACACGGACAGCCATGCAACGTATCGTATCGGCCTCAGCATCCTAGGCCGCCCGTCACGCACCTGTCTACTCGAATGCGATATACGCGACACCACACTACACATGTCCGAAATACAGATGCGCCCGGACAAAGAGCCCCAGATGAGCTAGAGGCCATAAGTCCGGCAAGCGACTCTTAACAGTAAAACGACAGCCCGCCGGTTGTTTCTTTCCAACGTTTGCAAATCAGCGCATGGTTAGATGAAACAAACTGCATGATATCGCGTAAATCCCGAGCAGGAATATCGCCCTTGTTATGGGCCAGCTTGCATCCGCCGGAGCGAGTGAGCCATATCTTGGTCGCCTCGGCAGTGGGGCGCTTGACCGCTACATGAACATGGACGGGTTCGCCATTCTCCCCCGTCCAGAAAAAGATGATGTACGGCCCGAGTCGGAAGAGACTAGGCATAGACTCGTCCGCCTTCGTAAGCAAAACGCAAGATAAGCGGGGCGTTATTACGCACAAAATCATCGAGTTCTTTGAGGTCCGCTTCGCTAAAGCCCTCGTGCGACACCCAATTGAATGCCGGCAAGATACATTCCGCCGTGTCAAAGCCCCAATCGCGCGGGCGTTCCACAACGATCTTCACCGTGTTGTCCTCACGGACTTCGGAATACGAGATTTGCGTATCGTCCTCAAGACGGACATATTCCCACATCATAAGCTCGCTCCGTTCAAAGAAATCTTTTCTTGAGCAGTATACCCGCCCGGACGGTTACTCCACCGGCTTGAAGATGGTGGCCTGGCCAAAGACGCTGCGGATGAGGGCTTTGGCCTCATCCTCGGTCTGCGGGATGCTCGGGGCTGCGCCCTGGTGGCCGAAGGGGCTGCCCGCGCCGGGGTTGGACTCCCAGGGAGCGGCAGGGGCGTCTTCCTCTTTGGGGACAGTTGCAGCGGGCTTGGGCGCGGACGCCGCACCCGGCACGTCGAACGGGGGCAGATCGTCCCCGCCGGCATCGGCAGCAAAGCCGCCGACCATGGCGTCGTCGTAGGGAACCTGCTCGGATTCCCACGGTGCAGCCTGTGCAGACGGCTGAGCCTTGGGAGCGGACGCGCGCTCGGGCGCACGGGGCGCGGGCTCGGTCGGGAGCTTGCCCGTGGCAGGAGCGCCGGCAGGGTTGTCGGAGCGCAGCCAGGGAGCCTTAGCCAGGTCGGATGACTTGGGCGCAGGCGCGGCGGCGGGCTTGGGCGCGGGGACCGGAGCAGCCGGTTTGGGCGCCGCAGGCTCAGGCGCCGACGGGGTCGGTACCGCCACCGGCGCTGTTATTGGCTGCGGAGCGCTGGCGCTCGAGGATACAGGGGCCGCCGAGGACACGGGTTGCGGGTCCGCAGATGCCGCAGCCCGTGCAGATGGAGAATGCTCCTCATGTTGAGGAGCCGGCGTGCCACCCCCATCCAGGACATAGTCGACGGTACGACGACCGAAGACCGCGCAGACCGTCGGCAGGACCACCGACTGCGTGTCGGCGCGACCGAGCATCTTGATGGCAAAGGTCGAGCCCGCGGGGAACGAGACCGTGAGCTTGGAGCCGTCATCTGACGTGGCGCGGGCATTGAGCAAAAGCCCTGCGTAGGAGGCCTGACGGGCCTTGACGCGTTCGACGACCTCGGCCCATTTGCGCTGGAGCTCACCGGCATCCTCGACCGCGGGGGTCTCGGCGGCGCCGGCGGCAGCAACCTGAGCGGCAGTGTTGGGCTTGGACACCGGCACGGTCGATGCAGCAGGCGCGGGAGCCGTAACGGGTTGAGGCGCAGGCGTTACAGGTTTGGACGCGGGAGCCGGAGCCGCGGACTTGGGCGCAGGCTGGGCAGCTGGAACAGCAGCGCCGCGGTCCCAAGGCATGCCACCCTGATGCGCGGACGTAGCAGCGGGGGCGGCGGTCGCCGCAGGAGTAGCAGCTCGGGCACCCGAGATCAGCGTCGGTTGCTGTGTCGTCGCAGGTGCAGCCACGACAGCCGCAGACGCACTCGCTTGAGCAGCAGCCACGCTCGCCGGAACGGCGGCGTTGGCAACCATGGCCTCCAAGCGAGCCACGCGCTCAGCCAAAGCCTCAATCGTTAAATCGGCCTCGGGACGCGCCAGGCGGGTACAGGCGATCTCGAGCACCAGGCGCACGTCGCTCGCACCCCTCATCTCCAGCGCGGCATCGTCGAGCACCGTCAGCACACGGGCCAGACGGTCGGCAGGATGCTCGCCAAAGGCAGCGGCCTCGGCTGCAAGCGCCTCGGCCTGCTCGGCGCCTCCCTCAAACAACTCGGCACGGGCACCGGCAACGCAGGCAACATACACGTCGCGCACGTGCGCCACCAGGTCGCGCGTCAGCTCAAGCAGGTCATTGCCTTCCTCGACCTGCGCGCGAATGAGCCCATACAGCTCGGCGACATCACGATCGGCAATGGCACGCGCAAACTCGCCCAGAATCTGGTCCGAAACTTCGCCCAAAAGCGAGCGGGCATCGTCCGCATGCACGGTGCCGTTGCCAAAGACGCTCAGCTGCTCCAGCGTGGAGAGCGCGTCGCGCATGCCGCCCTTGGCATGGCGTGCCACGATGGCAAGCGCCTCGTCGTCGTAGTCGAAGCCCTCCTGCTCGCACACGTATGCCAGGCGGCGCTCGATATCCTCGTTACCGATGCGGTGGAAATCGAAACGCTGGCAGCGCGAGAGGATGGTCTCCAGAATTTTTTGCGGGTCGGTGGTGCACAGCACAAAAATCACGTGTGCCGGCGGCTCCTCGAGCGTCTTGAGCAGCGCGTTGAACGCCGCCGTCGTGAGCATGTGGACCTCGTCGATGATATAGATCTTGTACTTGCCGCGCACCGGGGCAAAGTTGACGGAGTTGATGATCTCCTCGCGCACATTGTCTACGCCGGTACGGCTTGCGGCATCGAGCTCGTAGACGTCTGGGTGGTTGCCCTCGGCGATGAGCTCGCACTCCTCACAGGTGCCGTCGGGCATGCAGCCGCTCGCGCCCTCGGCGCGGGCCGCCTCGGCATTGCGGCACAGCAGCGCCTTGGCAAGGATGCGCGCCATGGTGGTCTTGCCCGTGCCGCGCGGTCCGCAGAACAGGTACGCGTGGGACAGGCGCCCCTCGGTGATGGCGTGCTCGAGCGTCGAGACGATATGCTGCTGGCCCACCACGGAGTCGAAGGTGAGCGGGCGATACTTTCGGTACAACGATTCCATGGGTGCTCCCCCGGGTATACTGAGTCTTGTTGCCGCGACGACCATGCGGTCGCACGGCATACTGCATCCATAATAACCCGTACGGCGAGCCCGCCGCGATAGGAGTCCAAAGAGCATGGCAGACGCAGAGAGCAACCTCGTTCCCTCCGAAGCAGCCGACCAGGTCGAGGTCGCGCTCGAGGCGCAGGCAGCAGCCGATGACGGCATCCTGTACCTCAACGAGTATCAGTACGAAAACGACCTCGTCACCGATTTCGCCCGCTTGGTTGCCTCGCCCAGGCGCCGCGGCTCCCTGTACGTCGCCGCCGCGATTGCCGCGCTCATCGGCATCGGCATGCTGGTGGCCGGCGGCAGCTGGATCAAGTTCGGCGTCGTGCTGATCGTGTTCGGCGCCTTTTTGGCCTGGTGGAGCAAAAACCTGCACCACACCCTCGCCCGCGACTTTATCGACGCCGTCGAGGCAGACGAGTCCATGGGTGGCCGCTATCGCCGCGTCGCCGCCAACGAGGACGGCCTGATGGTCTGGGGCAAGAGCGGAAAGTCGCAGTTCTTCCCGTTTGAGAAGCTCGACCACGTACTCGACGGCGAGCGCATCTTTGTGGCCATGTTCGCCGACCAGGGCGTGACGATTCCCAAGGACACCTTTGTCCGCGGCGATGCCGAGCAGTTTGGTCCCTTCCTTAAGGCGCGTATCAACAAAAAACTCCGCATCGAGACCAAACGCAAGAAGATGAAGGCCGAAAAGGCCGCTGCCAAGGCCAAACAGGGCGACCAGCCCCAGGAGACCAAGGGCAAGCAGCGTAAGCAGAAGAAGAGCAAGAAGAAGCGGTAGGCCGGCCGACACCGAAGGCGCCTCGTCCCGCGCCCGATTCCGGGCCGGGGCGCCTGGAATCGGGCGCGCGTACCGCCGATGGACCCGTTTTGCCTAACTCTCGAACTGCTTCACTTCAAACCTTAAGAGCCTTCGCTCCGGCAGATCGGTCATCTTCATCGTGTAAGTCCCGGGAAATGCTTTCTCAAAACGAACGGTCTCGTAACCTTCGAAATAGTCGTTGGTGTTTTGCATCATGAATGGGACAAGCAACTCGTTCTCCGCCCCAACCTGTACAGCAAACGCAGCAGAACCGCCCAGAGCCGGCATTGCCTGCGTTATCAGATCGGTATTGACCACAAAGTCATAGTTTGGCGCAGACTCCGGCACCAAATGCCAAACATACGTTTTGATTCCGCCTTCGACATTGTCCTTATTCCTGACACGCATCTTTACGGCGATAACACACGTGATGTCGGCGTCCTTCAATTTCGTTTTCGTATCCACGATGCCATATTTTGAATAATCATCATGCGCACGCTTGAGATACTCGCGCGGCGTGAGCAGCTCTGCCCCGTCTATGCAAAACGAATACCCGTCAGTCGCCACATCCTTCGACCCCAGAAACGCCCCATCCATCGAGAGCCATTCGCCCTCCGCATAATATTTCTCAGGAATGACCGTCCGGTTCCCGTTAACGACGCTCACCCTCATGCCCGCAAGGCCAGTAACAGCACAGCCGAAAAGCGCGAGCGCCGACCTTCTCGTCCACATGGCCTTCTTCATCGCGCTCACGACCTTTCCCGAACTTTCACAACGGCACCGTCGCGCATGCAGTAAACCCGATCGGCCAGCTCCTCGAGCACCTCTCCGTCATGGCTGGACAGAATAACCTCGCGACCCGTTGATGCCGCCATCGCCACAACGCGCTTGAGCATTTCCACGCCCGCTTCGTCGAGGGCATTTGTTGGCTCATCGAGAACAAGTAGCTTCGGCTTTTCCATAATTGCCGCAGCTATCCCCAGACGTTGCTTCATCCCAAGCGAATATGCTCGGAACTTCTTTTTTTCGTCTGCATCGAGCCCCACGAGCCGCAGGGCAGAGCGAATGTCCTCGGGAGTGGCAACGCCCTTGATCTGAGCGATGAGCTCCAGATTGTCGTAGCCAGACAGATATCCCAAAAAGGAAGGCGCCTCGATCAACATCCCCAGACTCGGCGGGAACGAGATGTCCGCCCCAAGCCTTTGGCCATCGATAGAGATTTCGCCTTCGGTAGGCTTGATCAATCCGCAGACCGCTCGCATAAGCATGGTCTTGCCCGAACCGTTTATCCCCTGAAGTCCGACCACGGTCCCAGGGTCAACCTCGATGGACACGTTGCGCAGGACATCGTTTTTGCCCATGCGCTTCGATACGTCCCTAACGATCACGCTCATATCTTGTCCCCCTTTTCTATAAGGTCGGCCCTTCGAAACCACAGTCCACCCAACGATAGGCATAGCGACATAATCACAATTGAAAACAAGACGCTCGAGCCCGTCGCGATTCCCTCTTTGACAATTCCGCCCCAGCGCAACAGCATTAGGGCGTTGCCTAACAGCACCCAATGCCGCGCAAATGCCGAACAGATCAGGTAGCTCATTAAAACCACAAACGAGACCGACGGCCCAAGTACAAAGCCAACCGCTGCCTGCGCAAACGCAAGCGCCTCAAAAGCAAGAAAGAGTCCTACGAAAAACGGCAGCGCATCCGCCTCGGCAGCTTTGAGAAACCACGGCGCCAAATTAGCCAGCTGAAGCGACTCACCATGAATGACCGCGCTGAACGAGGCGCTCACCACCAAGCTCCAAATCACAACAGAGCAAACCACCACGAGCAGCGAAAATGCCGTTACCGCCGCCACCAAGATAAAACGCGAGGCCCACCAAAGGGTTCTTGACCGGCATCGAACAAGCGCTTGCAAACCAAACCCGTGCAACGATTCGGTCGGATAATCGAGTGTTGTATAGAGAATAAGCAGAATGACAAATAGCCATCCTAACGGAGGCACAAACATGAGCCCGGGCCTAGGCTCAAACGGAGCGGATCCGGCAAACACGAGCGCAAGATTATCAGCAAACCCCAAGGCATTCGTCCGAACCCCATACATAGAAGACAAGCCGTAGGCGTACACCAAGTTCGCAACGGTCACTGCCGCAATCGCAATAAAAGTAAGGATGTTCTTCTTCAAAACGGTCCTCAGGTCCGCGGCGACCAGCCTAAACAGCATCAGACCACCTCGCGCCTTTTTAAGAATCTCGCGGAAATCAAAGAAAAGACGAACAGCAAAATGATTTCTGCAAACCCTGCTCGAATGTCGGGCCAGTTATTTAGTGATTCCGACCTGATGCTGTTAAGAATGTTGCAGTTAAAGCCGACGCATGAAAGGACGCTAAAAATCCAATCGTTAACAAAGTGCCATGCAACCATAATCAGATATGGAACGACCATCGCCTTGATTCTGCTGCGAAACACAACCGACAGACCGGTCACGGCCATGGATAGAGCCCCCAGCGTCACCGCATCGAACAGTGTATAAACCAGCACATATAACAGAGGCCGGGAATAAAACAGACCAGAAAAATAGCTATGCAGATAGAGCCCGACGTAAGTCGATTCATCGACCCGGGGGAGATACGTGGGAAACAGCATTGAGACAATCAGGAAGTTCACGAGTAGCGGAATAGCCGTGACCGCAAACGCAGAGAGAAAAGCAGACAGCATCTTCACGTTCACGTATGCATTTCTAGAAACACGTGTGCAGATCTGCGCCTCGTAACCGCTCAAACGCTCGGACAGGCATGACCACGACCCGGCCAGCATGGCAAGCAACGGCAGCGCATAGAAAAACACTGATGCCGATAGCGGTGCATTTGCACTCACAACGATCCAGTTACCAAAGCTACTTTCACGCGTTTGGCCGAGGTATGCCTGGGCTTGCAAACCAACGCCATAGCCAAGCGATAACAGCTGCTTGCGCTCAGTCTCGAGCGTCCACCATGCCTCAATGGCAGCCGCAATCGAAATTGCAGTTGCAACCATAAGGGTCAACGCAAATATAGGATTGCCAAATATCTTGGACAACTCGTGCCGCATTAGATTTCTATTCAAGCGACATCACCCTCCCTTCGGCCGGGCCGAGCAGCAACACTCGGCCCGGCCCTAATCACAACAAGAAGCTGCGGATTGGCTAGGAGGGAAGTTTGTTAAAATGGCCGAAGCAATCGGGGCTCCACTTTCCATAGACCGTGCCGTATCCGGACTCGGCCCATGCAGTCAGACGAGCATAGCTGCGTTTATTCTCACGGACGAGATTGTATATCTCCCATTCACGCTCATGGTTGGAGCGATACACGCCCTGCGTGCAATTCAAATTGCCCGTTCCTCTATTGTCATAGGCACCGTCCACGTACAAACGTAACGGCTTTCCTGAATAGCCTTTGATCCAAATGTAGACTGAAGATGAATCTTCTTTCTGGCGATAGCCGGTTGCGCTCGTGCCAGAACATTGAAAAGCGAAATCTCTATCTTCGTTGTTCTTGCATGTGGCAATTCCGGCATCCGCGCTCTGCGAAATGCTAGAAACCTGGGAAGTGTCAAACTCCTCTTGAGCAAATGATGCGGCAGGTGCACCCATCGACAAGCCCGCAACAATCGCCAAGCCGACTCCGATTCGAGCAATAGCGCTCCTTGGCTTAATCATGGCCTTCTCCAATCAAAAGCGGTTAATAATGCGTCGACGCACGGCAACCTTTGCATGAATAGAGAAAGATGTCTGTAAACACCCGCTATTGAGTTGATCGCTCAGGCGTTTACACGTTATCTACCTGCGATAACAATGAAACAAGCTCCGCTTTATTCTTGATCTTCAACTGGCGGTAAGATGCAGACCGCAGTGCTTGCACCGTAGATGCAGCGTAACCGACATCCTCCGCAATGGTCTTTGTCGTTGCGCCTTCTGCCGTCATCAGCAAAATTTGCGACTGAACATCAGAAAGGGAGCGCGACGCAAGCAGGGCAAGCTGGCGCACGCGAGCTGCTTCGGTAAGCCCGTTCGCGCGGTACTCCAAGACGGCCTTCTCGTTCTCAACCGAGCGGGTGAGCGCGATGTGCGTGACAAACATGGGCGCAGACCAGCAGACGATCACCGTTGCCACGACGACATTGACAGCCGAACTTTGCCCCAGCAACGAAGTAAGGAACAACGGCTCGAAAACCATCAGATCCTGCGCCATGTTGAGCAAGACAACCCAAACAGGAGCCGTCGCCCCAAAGCAAAGCATCCATACCCCGAGCATTTTGCGCTGCGGACAGCTACGCAGCACTATATATGTGAACAGTATCCCCGTCAGCACCGCAAGTCCATGGATTCGCCCCCTAGTGGCTGCATAGATTAAAGCGGACACACCTATTAACGCCAACGGCACGATAGCCCGAGTACGGCCACGCGCCTTAAATGAACACAGCCCAACAGCGAGCGAAGCCATAGACGTTATGCCGCAAAACAGGACCGGCACAGCCATCAACGGATCGCGTACGCACCTCCATGCCGCGATATAGACAAAAGACCATTCCACGGCAGACAGTATCGCCCACACGCACGGGCTTCCGAGCCCAATCGCCCCATCCGTTCTAGTCAGTGCAGCTTCACGATTCAGTTTTTCACCCGCGTAGTGCAGCGACAGAAGCAGTCCGAGACCCAATGCATAGCTTGAGAGAGAAAAGGCGACAGCCCATGAAACACCGGATCCCCAATAACTATCCGCCATTACCAAGGGGCCCGATGCAAGGAGGATAAAAAATAATGTGAGCAGGTATCGAAACAGCCGGCGCGTCCGAGCTGATGCCAACATATCGTCAGCATGCCGCCGCGACAGCTCGGGCCCTACAGCATCACCCTCGTCCACAAACAACGCCACGAGCTCGCGTGAGCCCGCAACCGACGCCTTCCCGTATGCTCGGTGAAGCGTTGTTCGCACCGTCGATGGCTTCGTATCCGTCTCCTTGGCAATTTCCGCCGGCGTTTTTCCTTTGAGCAGCAGTCGGACAAACTGTTCTTCTCGAGGCGACAGGGCGGGGGAAAACGCCCCCGCATCGAATGGGTCGGACGTGCGGGGGATATCCGAATCGTTGTTCCGCTTCTTCCTGAGCAACGTGCATACGAAGGCGGCAATAGCGGACCCCATCGTCAGCGACACAATAATCGCGGCATCGTTTGCGAAGTATGCCACCTCAACAGCCGGAACAAGGCCAATAGGAACTGCCACGAGCACAGAACGGGCAGACACGTCGCTCTGTCCCCGACCAAAGGCGTAGGGGCAGAAAAACAGCAGGACCGCAGCCAATACGAAATAGGCTAGCGGAATTAAAAGCGCAAGACCAATTGGCGCGGCCGATGCAGAGGATATTCCCCATGGCTCAGGGATGACTCTCCATGAAACTCGACAGCAGAACAGCAGACAAGACATGACGGCTATTGTTTCTGTAAAAATCGCGTCCTGCGGATGACGAGTTTCTCTTTCGTCAGCCCGCGTCGCCCCCTGCGTCAAAGGAAAGCCCGCCGTATCCCAAATTACATATGAGAGGAGCAACGACCCAGCAAAGCACGAGGCGCATGAAACGCCGCGCAACAGCCAGATAGGAGCAAACACGAATGGAATAGAATCTCCGCGAGCATAGAAGGCCAAGTCGGCCCACTCGGGAACCGCCGCAATAGTAGCAAGGAAAATACCGAAGGCGCCAAGGAACCCCGGCCGCCTTATTTCTCTCCCCTTGCGGAGCGCAACGCCGTGACCAAACGCCGCGAGGCATGCGCCAAGGATAACGAGCCAGGTCATTGCACCTGATGCCAAGCCAATTGAAGATGAAAACCGGTGATAAGGGGTAACCGCCATTACGATAAGCACAATGGCGCAGGCAGATGTGGCAGAACGGCGGGAAAAGAGCATACGGCCTCCATAGCATGTCATTTTATCACTCGATCCGCTCATCTATCTCCATGCCCACACCAGCCAACATCAACGATTCAGGCGAACTCCAATCCGAGCCAGGTCACGGTCCGGCTTTTGTCCGCAGTCCCCGCATCAAAGCGGGATGCGGTTTCCTTTTGGGCGTCGATTTGGAAACTGCATCCCGTTCTGAGTCAATATTCTGGGACGCAGTTTCCGCAGCACCCCATTCGGAAAGTGTGTCCCAGTATTTGACCGAAAACCGGGCAGCGCTTTCCGGATGAGTCGAGACGGAGGCCAAGTCAGACAGGCAGCCTCGCATCCCGTTATCCTCCCCATGCGCCCGAGCGTGCTACACTAGCAGCATCTATGCCACCGCGAACGGCTCGGCCCGCGCCCGCCGCTCGCAAACGAACTTTAAACGCACGAGGGTTGGCCATGCCGCTTTTCTCGCAACATACCGCCCGGTTCTCGCCGGACGTTCCCTTGGAGGGCACCAGCTCTCGCGAGCTGCTCAAGCGGTACCAGCCGCTCGAGACACTTGCGACCGGCGGTTTTGGCTCCATCGAGATCTGCCGCGACACGCACCTGCGCCGCCGCGTCGCCATTAAACGCATCCCCCTTATCAACGGTGCCGGCATGCCCGCCAGCGACATCATGGATGTCCTGCGCGAGGCGCACACTGCCGCCATGCTTCAACATCCCAACATCGTGCAGGTCATCGACTTTACGCACGACACAGCCTATGCCTACCTGGTCATGGAGTATGTCGATGGCATGTCACTGGCCGAGTTTTTACATCGCGTGGACGGCCACTCGCTCACCTTTGACGAGGCCGCGGCCATTGCCGACGCGCTGGGTCAGGCACTCACCTTTGCCCATGCAAACGGCGTGCTTCATCTGGACATAAAGCCCGCCAATGTGCTTATCGACCATTCGGGCAATGTAAAGCTCACCGACTTTGGCATGGCGCGGCTGTCGTCTGCCGGCGGCTTTGGCGGATCGCGCGGCGGCACCATCGGCTACATGCCGCCCGAGCAGCTCGACATCGAGACCGGCACGGTCGACGAGCGCGCCGATGTCTTTGCCCTTGCCTGCGTGATCTACGAGGGGCTGTGCGGCAGCGCCCCCTTTATGGCGGCCACGCCCGCCGACTCGCTCGACCACATCATCGGCGGCGCCACCTATCCCAGTGAGCTGATCCCGCACTTTCCCCCAGGGGCCGAGGCGGCGCTCATGAGCGCCCTCTCCCCCATGCCGCAAGACCGCCCCGATAGCATCGAGGCATTCTGCGACCGACTCCTTGCCGGCTTGGGGAGCGTGCGCGAAGGCCGTCGCAGCTTGGAGCAGATGGTAGGCGAGCTTTCGAATGACGAGTGCGCGGCAGATGATATCGAGCCATTGAGCTACGAGGATGACACCGTCGAGGTCGACCCCGCACTTGGCTGGGCGGGCACGCGCTGGGGCCGCGCACGCAATTACACCATGCGCGGTATCTCGGCGCTCTCATGCGGAGCCTTCAGCTTTTTGCTTATGCAGACAGCCGGCGTCGCGGCGCTTCCCGGGCTGATCGTGGCGGCCGTCGCCATTGGCGCGGCGGCAGGCTTGGCCCCGCAGATTGGCTCGGCCATCTCGGCCGTGGGCTTTTTGGTGCTCATGGCCAACGCCACCATGCAGGCGCAGGGCATCCTGTCGATGCTGCCGGTCGCGGTCATTTTTGCCGCTGCCATGTCCGGTTGGTGGATTGCTTGGGGACGCACCGAGGCAGCTGCGAGCACGACGCTCACCTGCGCGCTTGCGCTGGGTTGCCTCACCGGCGACGCCCTCCTTGCCGCCGGAGCCGCCGCGAGCATCGCGGCGTTTTGGCTCGGCCCGGCAAGCGCCGCGGCAGCCACGGGCATGGGCGCACTCTTTGCCCGCCTTGCTGCAGCGGCTCTCTCTGCGGGAGGCGCACTGGGGCTTAGCAATGTCGCCGCAGCGCTGGGAGACGCGCTCCTTCTCGCTGCAATCGTGCTGGTTGCAGCAACAGCCGCGGCAACATCGCTGCTGCTCAATGCTCATGCCAAGCGCGCCGAGCAGGGATCGAACCTTGCCGCCATCGTCGCAATTGCCGTCGCCGGCATCGGCTCGGCCGTATCGTTTTGTCTTGCACACCATATGGAAATTGCCAGCCTTGCGGGCCCGGTCGTCGCCAAGGCAGCGGTTACGGGAATCCTATCCTCTATAATCGTTGGGATATGCCTATATTTGCTCGGATACCAAAGAACCTATACGGAGAGTGATCTTTCGTGAACTTCCTGAACATCTTCGAGGACCACGTGGCCGGAATCTTCGGTGCCACCCGTGCCCCGTTCTCCTTTAAGAAGCTTGCCAAGCAGGCCGCTCGCGACATGGAGGATCAGACTCTGGTGATCAACGGCGTCAACACCGCGCCGGCACTCTATACCATCCTGATCGCCGCCGACGACGATCCCATGCTCGCCCCGTTCTACCCCGAGCTTTCGCGCGAAGTCCGCGAGTTTGTGAAGGCACAGGCCGAAAAGCGCCGCTATGTGTTTGTCGGCGAACCCCTCGTTCGCTTTATGATCGACCCCCAGCTGCGTGCCGGTAAGTTCTCGGTCTTTGCCGAGAACGTCGACGCCCCCACGCTCGGTCGTCTGTACGAGGAAGAGCGCGCCTACCAGAATGGCCTGGGCCAGAACAACTCGGCCGCAAGCCGCGCTGCCAGCGCTCCCCGCGCCGGCAAGCAGCAATTCGCCGCTCCGCAGCAACAGCGTCCCGCCGCCATGCCCC
>ERZ1026866.763-NODE-763-length-18403-cov-6.952965_pt1 | contig 18403 bp, 13 predicted proteins | sample MGYA00380163_ERZ1026866 | MGnify/ENA primary metagenome ERZ1026866 (study PRJEB33269, sample SAMEA4719799) | human gut metagenome | biome: human-associated habitat; feature: organic feature; material: feces | place: Cameroon | collected 2013-10 ...
GCTTGAGCGATATTTTTTTGACATGTATATACTAGCATCGCGGATACGCTTACCACTTTTACACTCCAACACAGCCTCTGTTGTCATGCAATACAGCCTCTTTTTCACTCTTATAGCGTTACTATTGGAATGCAAAAGAGGCTGTATTGATAAATCTGGGTGTCACAAATGCAACAAAACCACACAAAAACAGCTTTTTGATTCTCTATAATTGATTTTTATTTTGTAACAGCTTTTTACTCTTTGTGCGATATTTGCATGGCAAGACAGATGATTAAAACGACAATAGAGACAATAGAGACAACAGGCTTCGCATTGAAAACAGGCTTCGCCTTGAAATAAATACATAGTCACAAAAGTTGTCTCTATTGTCTCTATTGTCGTTAAAAAAAGAATCTTGTAATGACATGTTTTTCTAAGACGGCAAGTTAATGCAACAACGCCACTACTCCACAACGGTATTATTGATTTCCGTTGTGGGGTAGTGGCGTTGTTGTATATATAATAAGGTGTGGTCTTTTACTTCAGGTTGCCTACGCTGTAGAGATATTCCGCAATCTGTACTGCGTTGAGGGCGGCACCCTTGCGGATCTGGTCGCCTGAGAGCCAGAATGTCAGACCGCAGTCGTCTGCGAGATCCTTGCGTACGCGTCCTACGAAGACGTCGTCCTTGCCGGCTGTCTCGAGAGGCATCGGATAGACGAGGTTGGCGGGATCGTCCTTGAGAGTGCAACCGGGAGCTGCGGCGATGGCCTTCTGAGCCTCCTCTACGGAGATGGGACGCTCCGTCTCAATCCATACCGACTCAGAGTGAGAGCGCAGCGAGCTTACGCGTACGCACATTGCCGAGCAGCGAACGTCGCTGTGCATGATCTTGCGGGTCTCGTTGAACATCTTCATCTCCTCCTTTGTGTAGCCGTTGTCCGTGAAGACGTCAATCTGAGGAATGACGTTGTAAGCGAGCTGGTGAGGGAACTTGCTGACCGTTACAGGCTCGTTGTTGACAAGCTCCTTATACTCCTGCTTAAGCTCCTCCATTGCAGCGGCTCCTGCGCCCGAAGCGCTCTGGTAGCTGGCGATGTGGATGCGCTTGATGTGGCTGAGCTGCTCGAGCGGCTTCAATACCACTACCATCATGATGGTGGTGCAGTTAGGGTTGGCGATGATGTTGCGCGGACGGTTGAGAGCGTCCTCGGCGTTGCACTCGGGCACCACCAAAGGCACGTCGTCACACATGCGGAACGCGCTGGAATTGTCAATCATCACGGCGCCGTACTTTGTGATGGTCTCGGCGAACTCCTTTGATGTGCCGCCACCTGCAGATGTGAACGCCACGTCGATGTCCTTGAAGTCGTCGTTGTGCTGAAGGAGCTTCACTTCATACTCCTTACCCTTAAACGTGTATTTAGTTCCAGCCGAACGGGCTGAACCGAACAGTACGAGGTTGTCGATGGGGAAATCTCTCTCGGCGAGGATGCGCAGGAATTCCTGTCCTACGGCTCCGCTTGCGCCAACAATTGCTACATTCATCTTGTTCTTGTATTTTTTATGTTAATTTTTTTACTTTCCTGAAATAATATGTGCAAAGTTACAACTTTTTCTATCAACTTGTTAAGTTTCATGCTTGTTTTTATGTATTATTGTATAATCAGCGTGTGTGCGTGCGCAGGAGGAGCGGAAGGTGGACGGTACGAAAGCCGAAACAGACGGAAAGAAGGCTTATGTGGAAAGTGGAGGTAAGGCGGTGTTTTGTTGTTTACGCACACATGTAAAATCATATCTAAAAGTAAGCTAAAAAACGAAATCCGCCTCGTTTTTTTTTGGTAGATAAACTGAAATGAGCTATATTTGCGGTGTCAAAGTGACAAAACGACAAAAAATCTATAACATCAACTAAAAACCTTTTACTATGGAAGTCGAAAAGATTATGCAAGCCCTTGAGGCTAAACACCCGGGCGAAGCCGAGTACCTGCAGGCAGTCCGCGAAGTGCTCATTTCTATTAAGGACGTTTACAACCAGCATCCTGAGTTTGAGAAAGCTAAGCTCATCGAGCGCCTCGTAGAACCCGAGCGTATCATCACTTTCCGTGTACCTTGGACAGACGACAACGGCGAAGTACATGTAAACATTGGCTATCGCGTTCAGTTCAACGGTGCTATTGGTCCGTACAAGGGAGGTCTTCGCTTCCATCCGTCGGTAAATCTCTCTATTCTTAAGTTCCTCGGTTTCGAGCAGACATTCAAGAACGCGCTTACCACACTCCCGATGGGCGGTGGCAAGGGTGGTTCAGACTTCTCTATCCGCGGACGTTCCGACGCAGAGGTTATGCGTTTCTGCCAGTCGTTCATGACTGAGCTTTATCGTCACATCGGTCCTGATGAGGACGTTCCCGCTGGTGATATCGGCGTAGGCGGCCGCGAGATTGGCTACCTCTTCGGTATGTACAAGAAGCTCACACACCAGTATCAGGGTGTGCTCACAGGCAAGGGTCTCGAGTTCGGTGGCTCACGCATCCGTCCTGAGGCTACAGGCTACGGCGCTCTCTACTTCGTTCATCAGATGATGGCTACACGCGGTCTCGACCTGAAGGACAAGACTGTTGCCATCTCTGGCTTCGGTAACGTGGCTTGGGGTGCTGCCAAGAAGGCTACAGAGCTTGGCGCTAAGGTTATCACAATTTCTGGTCCTGACGGCTACATCTATGATCCGAACGGCGTTTCTGGTGATAAGATCGACTATATGCTCGAGCTCCGCTCAAGCGGTAACGACGTTTGCCAGCCGTACGAGGACGAGTTCCCCGGCTCTAAGTTCATCGCAGGCAAGAAGCCTTGGGAAGTTAAGGCTGACATCTACCTTACATGTGCTACACAGAACGAGCTCAACGGCAATGACGCCGACATGATTCTCGCTCAGAAGCCTCTCTGCGTTGCTGAGGTTTCTAACATGGGCTGCACAGCTGAGGCTGTTGAGAAGTTCGTAGCTGCTGAGCAGCTCTTCGCTCCTGGCAAGGCTGTCAACGCAGGTGGTGTTGCTACTTCTGGTCTTGAGATGACTCAGAACTCAATTCGCTTGACATGGAGCGAGGCTGAGGTGGACGAGAAGCTCCACTATATCATGCACTCTATCCACGAGCAGTGTGTTAAGTACGGTACACAGCCTAACGGCTATATCGACTACGTGAAGGGCGCTAATATCGCCGGCTTCATGAAGGTTGCCAACGCGATGATGGCACAGGGCATCGTTTAAGAGCCCGCAACAAATATTTCGCAAGAAATCAGTCACTTGCGAATTTGTTCCAGCGAATTAAAGAAAAAAAAGTAAGAGTTAGTTCCTTTAGAGAAAGGAATTCTATAATACATATAGGCAAATAGAAATCTACAAGGATACGGACTCTGCCTCACGTGATGTGGTCGCAGAGTAACGGTCCTTGTTTTTTTTCGTTTTATTCTGTTTGCTGCCTTTTTTAACCGACAGTTTAAGCCAAGTAAAGACAAAAGTGAATTTGAAAAACATCCTCTTGGGCTTCAGAATATCGTATGAGCCTTGAGGTTTAAAATAATAACAGCCTCTGTTAAGAGGATTCTCACAATCAGGAAAGGAGAACATATTTATGTATGCAATAAGAATCTTGGTCCTGGCATTGTCGATGACAGTGTGTCTTGCCGTGATGGCGCAGGCACAACGTGGCAAGGCCTCCTATTATTCGAAGCGTGCCACTGGTGCGCGGACGAGCAGCGGTGAACGGCTCCATCATGACAGCCTCACGTGTGCTCACCGAACATATCCATTCGGCACGCTATTGCGTGTCACCAACGAGAACAATGGCAAGGAAGTCATTGTTCGGGTTACCGACCGCGGTCCTCGCGGGCGTGGCAGAATCATTGACTTATCTTACGGAGCAGCCAGACAGCTTGGCATCCTCTCGCAGGGGGTGGCGGTGGTACGTGTGGAGCGTGTACGTACCAACAAGGTGCCGTATCGTCCTGAGCCGGAAGTGGATGATTTGCCGGAATTCGATTTCGAGATTACAGAATATACAGTTCCTGAAAACGGAATTATGCACCTTCCTAAGAAAGGAAAGGTGCATAAATAATTAGGAATTACTTCTTGCTTCGCTTCATCGTGTTGACCTTCACCACGGTGACGTACGATACGGGTTTGCCGTCGTGCTCGGCTGAGACGAGCAATCTGGCTTCGCCGTCCTTTATGCGGCGGTCTGCCTTGACGGTAGCGGTGTAGCGTATGCCGCTGCCCGGACCTATCTGCTCCACTATAATGCTTGGCGAAATCTGGATATGGCGGTTGTCTTCAGCCTCCTTTACTGTGGGTATGATGCCGAAGACGGGCAGGTCTGAGTGGTTATATATCTCGAACACCATCTTGCCTTCTTCGTCGGCTTCGAGTATGCCGTCTCCGTTGGCGTCCGTAAAGCTGACGTTCTTTATTTCGAGACGCTCGGCGTCAGCCCTTTCCAGCGTGCTTGCGCTGACGGATGACGATCCGTATCCGGTGGTGTCTGCATTGAAGTCGATGCAGTCATTGCCCGAATTGGTGTTGTCCACCATCTGCGACGGGTCGATTTCCTGGCTGTCATACGTGTCGTTGTAAGAGTGGGTGTATGTATCGTCGTAAGAGTGGGCGTATGTATCGTCGTCGTATTGCTGATTACGTGCAGCCGCTCTCTTCTGTCTTTGTATGCGTTCGTTGCGTTGTCCGAGCCTCTCGCTCTGTTCTGCCTTAGCCTGTTTGTCAGCTGAATTGCCTATGGCTCCACCCACGATGGCACCTCCTGCCATACCTATGAGCGTGCCGACGTCGCTGCCGCGCGGTCCTCCGGCTATGCCACCGATGGCAGAACCAACGACCGAACCTAACGAACTGCCGGCATAAGCGCCTGCACCCGCTGCCGTCATACAACTGCTTACAAGTACAGCACCACTGACCAATAATATCATATCCTTTCTCATGATGTATATCCTCCTTGTTCCTATTTACCTAATTGTCTGATTTTCTTTTTGCAAATATATAAAAAATATGATATAACTACCATATTCTTAATGCTAAAAGAAATATAAAACAATAATCGAAAGGAATTTTAGAACTTCATTACTGATAAAACTACAATTCCTTTCGATATAAAATAGCAATTATCTTTCGCTGTTGAGCGTTGCCTCCAGCTGATGTATCATCTTCGAAGTTTCTGCCGGATCCTTGCTGAGAACGGCGGGAGCAAACTTGCTTACCAAGGCATTGAGCTTCTTCAAGTTGCCCTTCTTTCCGTTACGACGATAGATTTGGCGGAGCTGCCATATCTTTTCGGCGTTCTGGAAGCCTTCCACAAGTCGCTCGAAGCGGATGCTTGGGCGTGGTCCGGGATAGATGCTGTATGTGTCGCCGGCAGCCCAAGTGCGGAAACGTGTGTCGCGCAGCGGGTCTTCCGTCCAGCTGTTCACTGCCCAACGCAGATATCCGTCATAGTCGGCAGCCACCGCATGTACGCCAATCCATGCTGCTTCGGCAGGTGATGAGAACGAGAAGGTGCCGGGGAACGGCTCGGTGCAGCAGGTATAGTATGTGCTTATCTGTCCGCGTTCGCGACGTTGGCGCAGCACTTCCTCAGGGAATTTCTGTCCGTAGGGGATGGAGAGATAATAGAGGTCCTGCTGTATCTCGTCATGATAGTTGCCCGCAAGCGTAATCTTGAAGTCAGGATCGGCGTCCTTTATCACCTTGATGGCAGCCTTCATTGCCTCCATCGGGCGTTCGTCCATGGAGATGGCGGTGCGGCTGAACCATCCTTTCTGGCGCAGATGACGGGCGAAGTCGCGGAGAAAACCGCCCCAATAGGCTGCGTATGCGGAGTCGCCCGGCTCGGCACGCACGAACTGTACGCGGTTGGTAGCCTCGTCATAATAGTCGAAACTAAGGTTCCATGGTATCATGGTGTAGCAGGAGATGAGCGCATCACGCATGCCAACCTCGTCAGTCATAAACTCCACCCACTTGTCGAATACTGCATAGCTGTACGTCCACGTACCGTCGATGTGGCGGATGCGCGTCACCATGCTGTCGTACGGGTCGAAGGTCTGACCGTTCCACGGCTTGTGCATGATGGAAGCCGTGATGGCGTGCTGTCCGGCGTCAGCCAGCATGCGCATTATAGGCAGCATTGCGTCCATGTGTTCGCGGCTCCACGGCTCCACATCATAATAGCGAGCCACGGCGTAAGGGTTCTGCCAAAGGTCGATATTGAGGTGCCACTTCGACGGTTCGGTAAGCTCACGGTCTGTTACTTTCAGCTCTATCTTTAGCTTTTCGTCCTTCATTCCCTTGCCGCTTACGCACAGTGTGCCCTCGTAAACGCCCGGCTTGGCGTCGCGCGGCACACGGATGTTGAGCCAGATTGGTTGTGTGGAGGTACGTTTTACAGCTAAATATTTATTCGTGTCGAGCACGTCAGCCACAAGCGACGAGTCCCAATCTGCCTTATTGTCGCGACAACCGCAGCCTCCTTTCCCGTCTTTATTGAGTTCGTCGGTCATGACGTATCGCACGAAATAAGGCTGGGCGTTGTCTGACTTTATCACGTTGCCCTTGGCGGAACGGAGGTCTGACATGCTGAGGCTGACGTTGTCAAGGTCGCGGAGCGTATAGATGACAGCCTGAGCGTTGACACGTTCGCCGCGCCAAGCCGACTTTCGGAGCGTGCGCGAGACTGACAATGCGGTCGGAACAGCGTGTTTGTCGTAGCGTACATCGGTGGAAGCCCATGCCGTACGGACGCTGTCGCGTCCCAGACTGCGTGTCCAAAGCTCGATGGGGTCGTGTGGCTTGGGGTCGGCAAGCTCCTCATATTGTCCTAAAGGCTTGGCTCCCTTGTCGTGCTTCTGCGCCTGTGAAGCGATAGGCGAGATGATGGAGGCTATTATAATTAATGTAAGCAACAAGAGTGGAGCGTTATTTATTCTCATATCTCGTTATTATTATATATATGTCTATACGTTTGTTTTACTTCACCATTATCTTCTTTCCTTCCACCATGTACATTCCCTTGTCGAGGCGGATATCCTTATTGCCCTGCACCATGCCTCGGAAAGCTGAGCGTCCGGCTATGTCGTTGATGGTAACGATGCGCTCTTCGGGCGTTACGATGCGGATGCCGCCGTCCGTGGCAAAGACGTCCACGTTGCGGAGGTTGTCCGTATTGATGTTGCCGATGGCTGTTGAGGGTGGGAGAGTGGCGCTTTGTCCGTCCTTCTGATACAGTCGTACATAATCGAAGAATGTCTCGTACGTGAACGAAACGTCACACGGACGTGCCCACGAGCCGTCGCCAACACTCTGATTGAGGATAAGATAGAATGGCTTGTCGAACGGCCACTGTCCCTTGCTGAGCAGGTCGGCGTTCTTTGACTTTGCGTATGAGAACACCTTCACGCCGTCAACGAACCATGAGAGAAGCTCCGGCTCCCATTCCATAGCTATGACATGATAGTCAGCAGCGTTAGTGTAAATGCCGCCTGAGTTAGGCTTTGCCTGATTGAGGTCGTAAGTAACGTGTGTGTGAACGGTGTGGTAAGTGCGTCCGTCAGCGTCAATCTGTTCCCAAAGGTCAATCTCACCGCACGTCGGCCATCCTGCCGAACCGTCCTGCGGCATCATCCAGAAGGCGGGGAAGTTGCCCGTATGCGGCGTAGTGCGTAGTCGTCCTTCTATGCGACCGTATGTGAAGTTCATCTTGCCTGCGCTTTCCACGGCACCGCTTATCATGTCCACGTTGCCTTCCTCGTCGATGTCGTTGGCTATGCAGCGCGTCACGAGATTGCCGTCCTTGATGTAAGCCGTGCGTTCCTGACCCTCTTTGGTCTGCGCTGTGAAGCGTTTCCATGTGGGATTCTCGCGTGAGCAGCGACTCCAGCTTGCTTCGTTCGGCATCGAACCGTCCTCGCCGTTGAATTCATCGGCGAACACCAGCTTGTATTCCTCCGTTCCGTCCGGCTCGAACACCGCCGTTACCATTACGTCGCCGTCTACGTTCTTGCCGTCGATGGTGAATGTTTCGTCCGCTTCAGCATCCGTCACGTCATACTCGTCCCACTGCTTCACGCCGTCAACATATTGTCCGCCCTTGATGTTCTGTCCGTGGCGCACCTTCACGCCCTTCAGCTGATAACCCTCAGCAGGAGCCACCGGCATAAGATATATGGGCTTGCCCTTTGCCACTGTGGTCGGTACGCCCGAAAAGTCGTCGCCAACTATGTGTCCGCCGATGGCGTTTATTTCCAGTTTTACGTTGTCAGACTGAGCCAATACGGGCGAGACTGCTGACATTGCGCTTATGCACAATGCTATGGGTAAGATGTGATTCTGTTTCATGATTAGTTTTTATATGTATAAGTAATGTTTATGTAAAGGTAAGGTTATTTATCCGGTTGACAAAGGAAAACCTTGTTTTGTGATTCTTTTTTTAAGTTATGGCGTATTTTTATAAAGCTAAACGACTGAAAATCTAAAAATTAATGTAATTTTGTGTACTGATAGGTTGATATAAAAATATTTCAGAAATACATTTACCGATATGACTAATCTTCTTCTGTTACAATACACTTGCTTTCTTGTGTCACTGTTATTAGCGCCTATAATAATAGTGTCGTATTTCATACAGGAAGGTACAAATCGCAGATATGAGCGTTCGCGCTGGATGCTGGTCACTGCCGTACTCCTTCTTGCTCTCCATTATTTTCTTCAGATGCGCTTTTCCATCCGTGCCACCACAGACGCCGGCGCCACGGTGGTGAACATCCTCTTCTATACTCCCGCTGCCTTTCTCTTCTCCGGCTCAGTACTCGGACTTGAAGGCGACCGTCGGCGATTCCGTAGCTATGTGTTGTTCGGAGCCATGTGTACCTTTCTCATACTATTGCTGTTTTTTATAGGGTGGCTGAGAAACGGATGTCTGGAGATGCCATACGTGCAACCCATAATGCATGCCGTGTACTTCGTGGTAATGACCGTGTTTGTGCTTGTTCCGTGGAAGGCTATAAAGCGTAGCCGTAAGAGGGTAATCAACGAGACCGGTGGCGACATCGTACCATACAAGCGCTTTGTCGGCTCTGCCTATCTGCTGATGAGCACCACATTGTCCGTGCTTGTCATTGCGATAGTCTGGCGACCTTTGCTTTTCATAATAGCTCCGTTCGGACTCTTTGCTATCTTCTTTTACGTCCTCTGCTTTGTCTATCTCGGTTTCGGCATGGCATCCATCAGGGACGTGCTCGATGAGGATGTGTCGGGTGAAGAATCGTGCGGAGCTGATGATGATTCGGACAATAAGGAGAAAGAATCTGTGCTTTACCCTGCAGAAATGGCGGAGAAGGTGGGTATGGCATTGGATAAATGGGTGAAAGAAGGCGGTTATCGTGACTCGAGCACTAATATCTCAAAGGTTTCGCGCGAGGTTTTTCTTTCGCGTCGCGAACTGAGCGAGTATTTCGACCTGCATCTGCATTCCACCTTCCGTATCTGGCTTTCCGACATCCGACTGGCGGAAGCGCAGAAGATGATAGCTGCGCATCCGGAATACAGCAATGACACAATCTCCTCTTCCTGCGGCTTTTCGTCACGTAGCCAGCTCTACAAAATCTTCAGCGACAAGCTCGGAATGTCGCCAAAGCAGTGGAGAGAAAAGTTAGGTATGGAGGAACAAAAGGGGTCAAATTCGGATGAAAACGAATGAAAAACGGCCTTTAGGTGTCCGATTCATACCGAATCAGACACCTAAATCAATGGAATCGGACACATACGCATAGGAATCGGACACATTTTTACGAACTTTTTCTATATCTTTGTAATATCAAAAGTGTGGGGTGCCATACTTTTTCATCAACCTATTAATTTCAAAAGCACGAATAGATTGAGAGAATAATATGGGCATATTTCCAGTAAAGCAGAACAGAAAGTAGACAGTAATATGTACAGATGTTACAAATAAAGAATCACACAAGTAATGCCCATAACGAAACCGATAAGATTTTTAAAAAGGCTGCAGCAAGTGATTGCCGCAGCCTTTTATTGTATATGGATTAGCTTCTTTTTAAATTCTGATAACTTCCATTTTGACCTCTTGTTTCCTTTTATTCTCCGACGAGCGTTATTCCGTTGTCGGAGATGGTAATGAGTCGGCGCTTATACAGGTCGCCGACCGCACGCTTATACACCTTCTTGCTCACTTGGAAGCGATGCTTGATGTCCTCAGCGTCGCTCTTGTCGCCAAGGTCGCAGTGTCCGCCGTTGTCGCGCAGATACTGTAGGAGCGTTTCGGAGAAGTCGAGTGTCTGCTGGCGGCCCGTCGGCTGCAGCGTCACGTCAATCTTTCCGTCTGGACGAACCGTTGAGATGTAACCCTTTACGCGGTCTCCGGTGTGCAGATAGCGGAACACCTGGTCTTCGTAAACCAGTCCGGGGTAGCAGTTGTCGATGATTACCTTAAATCCCATCTCCGTCTTCTGCCACACCAGAAGGTCTACTTCCTGTCCGTTCTTGTAGTATGGATGGCGTTCGCTGAAGTAGCGCTCCACCTTTGCTGAAGCCACGATGCGATAGCTGTCCTCGTCGATATGTACGTGTACGATGTATTTCTCGCCTTTCTGCATGCGCATCTTCTGTTCGCGGAACGGACAGAAAAGGTCCTTCATGAGTCCCCAGTTGAGGAACGCGCCGTACTCGTTCACCCACGCTACCTCAAGGTAAGCGAAGTCGCCCACCTTGCAAAGCGGATGCTCAGTAGTGGCAACCGGACGTTCGTCCTGGTCAAGATAGACAAACACCTCCAGTTCGTCGCCGGGCTTGACGCCCTCTGGTACGTAACGTGACGGCATCAGAATCTCTCCCTCGTCGCCGCCGTCGAGATAAATTCCGAAGTCAACTTCCTTGACTACGGTCATCTTATTGTAATCTCCAAGTTTTATCATATAATATATGTTAGGGTGATTTTTTGTATTATTCAGAAATTTCAGATGAATCAGATTGTTCTTTCTCCGGCTCCATGATGCGTCCGTCCACGATGTGAATGGTGCGGTCGGTGATGGAGGCGAGGTGCTCGTCGTGTGTGACGATGACGAAGGTCTGTCCGAACTTGTCGCGCAAATCGAAGAACAGCTGATGGAGTTCTGCCTTGTTCTTCGAGTCGAGCGAACCTGAAGGCTCGTCAGCGAATACCACGGCAGGATTGTTTACGAGAGCGCGAGCCACTGCCACACGCTGCTTCTCGCCGCCCGAAAGTTCTGCGGGCTTGTGCGAAGCGCGGTCTGCCAGTCCCATAAACTCCAGCAGTTCCATGGCGCGTTCCTTGGCTTCCTTCGGGTTCTTGCCTCCGATGAATGCGGGGATGGTGATGTTCTCCAGCGCCGTGAACTCAGGCAGAAGCTGATGAAACTGGAACACGAAGCCGATATGACTGTTGCGGAACTTGCTCAGCTCTGACGAACTCAGCTTGCCTACGTCCACACCGTCCACCATAATGGATCCGCTGTCCGCCTTGTCGAGTGTGCCCATTATCTGTAGTAGCGTGGTCTTGCCGGCACCGCTCGGTCCGACAATGCTTACCACCTCGCCCTTGTTGATATGCAGATCGATGCCCTTGAGCACCTGGAGGGAGCCGAAACTCTTGGTTATGTTCTTTATGTCTATCATAATTTTCTTCGGATGTTAATGTTTTGTCAGTTTATATAGCTTTCTTTTTGCCCACGTTATCTTCCTGCCAACCCACTTGTGCATGGTTTCGTACAGGCTCATGTCCTCGGTATGCTGCGACTGTGCGAAGGTCATCTCCTCCATTGCGTCGCCGTGCTGGTCGGGGAAGATAATCATGATGTTCTTTCCGGAGAAGTGGTTCTGTATCTCGTCCGGCAGTCGTTCCAAGGCGTTCTTGTGCGACACGGTGCCCTTACGCGCCGTCACGACTATGAAGAGATGGTCATCTGATATGGATGAGGCTATCTGTGGCATCTCCATCCAGTGGTCCATGCGTCTCAGCGATACGCGCATGGCGGAATGGCGGTTGCGGATGTATTGCTCGATGAGCGGCAGCACGTCGTCGCGACCGTAGAATTCGGTCTGGCATTCCATATTCACGGCGAGGCGGCAGACACGCTCCAGCCAGCGATAGAAGCCCGGCTCGAACTGTGCCCTCGACGGAACTGCCACGTGTATGCGACGTATGGTGGAGAGCGGCTGGCAGAGACGCGCCATTATTATCTGCGAGTTGAGGCCGTTGAAGAGGCTCTGGTGGAAGGCGCCCCAGAACTTCTGCGACACCTCCTTGTGCATGTGCATACCTATGAGCACGTCGGTGGCGCGGAATTCCTTGAAGGCATGTCTGATGCCGTTGGCGATGTTGGCAGCCACACGCACCTGCGTGGTCATGGTCATGTCGGCAGATGCGGCGTACTTTGCCATGCGGTCGAGCAGTTGCTGTCCCTGCTCCTGATGGCGGCGCATGTCTTCATCGTCGTAAACCACGTTCAGACCCACGAGCGTTGTCGTGTTCTTGGCGTTGCGCATCATCATAGCCACGTTCACGAGGCGCTGGGCATACTCAGGATACTTCATCGGGATGAGAATCTTCTCTTCCGTCAGCTTCGTGTCTTTTTCGTCAGCTATCTCCTTGTCGCGCAGCGTGATCTGCTGTGCGGCTTGCTCCGTTATCATGGACGATATGATGCACGTGAAGAGAATCATAATGACGATGCCGTTGAGCATATCGTCATTGACGAGCGACTGTCCGGGCGCTGTCTCGATGTTCATGCCAATCATCAGCATGGCGATGGCTCCTGCCGCATGCGCCGACGTCAGACCGAACATCATGTTGCCCGATGATATCGGCAGACGGAACAGCTTGCTGGCGATATAGGCTGCAAGCGCCTTGCCCAACGTGCCGAATCCGGCCACGATAAGCACCACCATGAGAATGTTGCCGCCTTGGAAGAGCATGCGCACGTTGATGAGCATACCCACGCCGATAAGGAAGTAGGGGATGAAGAGGGCGTTGCCGATAAACTCGATGCGGTTCATCAATGGCGATACGTGCGGTATGTAGCGGTTGAGAATCAGTCCGGAGAGGAACGCGCCGAAGATGCCTTCTATGCCGACCGACTCGCCGAGCGTGGCGCTCATGAAGAGGATGGCAAGCACGAATATGAACTGCATGACGGCATCGCTATAGCTTCTCAAGAACCAGCGTGTAAGGCGAGGGATGATGAGCGCCAGCGCCACGCTGTAAAGCACAAACTTGCCCGCGAACCATAGCCAGAAGCCGAAGGTGGTCTCGCCCTTGTATGCCTCCACGACGGCGGCAAGCACGAAGAGCGCCAGCAGCAGGGCTATCATCGACGAACCTACCGAAAGCACCACGCTGGGCTTCTTCTGCAGACCGTAACGTCCCACGATGGGGTAGGCGATGAGCGTGTTTGACGCCATGATGCATCCAAGGAGCAATGAGGCTATCTGTGAGTAATGGAGCAGGGTGAGGCTTGCTACGTAAGTGATAATCAGCGGAATGGCAAATGTCAGCAGTCCGAAGACGCCGAACCGTCCCTTGTTTCGGCGCACGCCGTCGGTATCCATCTCAAGGGAAGCAAGGAACATGATATAGTAGAGTCCCACTTTGCCGAACAGCTCGAAGGAGTTGTCGCGTTCAAGGATGTTGAATCCATACTTGCCCACGGCAACGCCAGCCAACACCATGCCGATGATGTGGGGGATGCGCAGCTTGCCCATGATGATAGGGGCGAAAAGAATGATAAGCAGCACCACGAAGAAGATGATTGTGGGGTTGGTTATCGGAAAATAGCTGGCGATGTCGGTCATATAATTATGTGTATATTTGTATAATGCAAAGTTACACATAAAAATCCGTAATCTTATTATGATGCCAATAAAAAGAAAGCAGTGCTGACTGTATGGGGATGCAGAAAGTCATGCTTCCCCATCAGTTTGCACTGCTAAAACCTATATTATCCTAATTATACCTCAATCGTTTCGAGTTATAACATTTCATCATTCTCAGTATTAGTATCTTGCTGAGAATTCGCTTACGTTCAGAACGCGGAACTGGAAGTCGTCTTCGTCGTCCATGTAGTCCTGATAAATGCGCATCTTCTTGCCGTCGAAGCGTACTGTCACGTCTGCGTAATCGTCGTCGTCATCGTCATAGTCGCCGATTTCGAACGGCTCCCAGCAGCGAAGGATGCCGTAATTGGTGTCTTTCCATTCCCAACGACCTATCTCTACGTCGCCGTCCATATAGAAGCATACGAATGTGCCGCAGGGCGAGAAGATGGTGCGGTAGCAGTAGTCGTCCTTGTCGTCAAGGATGTCATCCTCGTCGAAGTCCCATTGCTTGCCTTCAGGCGATAAGGTTATCTCCTGGTACACTCTGCCGAGATTCAGCCATTGCTTGCCGTAAGCGAAGTATACGCCGTTGGCGTAAAGCCATGTCTCCGAGCTGTCCATTCTCCATGAGCGGCAGAGCTGGCGTATAGCTGGGTCTGGCTTATACTGGAAGTCGATGTCTACTACGATGGTGATGTCCACACCGTAGCTGTTGGTGTACGTAATGGTGGCGTAACCGGTGATGCCGTTGTCCTTGATGCGGATGGTGGTCTGGTTGCTAAGCTGGTAAACGCCGTCCTTCACGCGTGTGTATGTACCATAGATATACAGGCCGTTATCAATGATGATGGTACCTTCTGCGTCAACGGCGCGTGTCTTCATACGCTCTGTGCCATGCTTCTTGAAGATGGCTGTAGAGCCGTCAGCCTGGCGTGTCACGCCGACAGTCTGCTGCTGTGCCTTCTTTGCCTTCGGTGTAGTGATGAGGAAGTGTCCGTCTGCGAACAGCTCTATGGAGCTGAACTCCTGGTCTGTCTTGCCGTCACCCCAAGTCTTTACGTCCATCTTGATGGCGTCCTTGGCATATTGCTCATCAGCGTTGTTGCCGAGTGTGAATTCTGTGGAAGGCTTTGCACCGTCAGGGAATTGTGACTGCTTCTCGTTATCGTCGCTGTCACATGCCACGAAGCCTAATGAGGCGATGGCAATAATTAATGAATAAAGAATGTTTCGTCTCATAATGTTTGGTTTTTTAGTTGTTAGTAAAATGTGGAAGGTTATGTATTATAACCATGATTGTCTCTTTTGCTTACAAATCCGAAGATTTGAGGCTTGTTGGGTTATGTGGTTGCAAAGATATGTAATATGTTTTACATTTGCAAGAGTTCCGAAATGGAATAATTTGTAGGAAAATCTAACGAACTCTAATTATTGTAAACAAACTGACTGTGTGGGCACAAAAAAAGGCATTTGGTTTATTTTTGTAAAAACCAAATGCCTTGATGTCTTGCTTTTTGCATGTCAATGGCATGCTTTTGCGCTATTAATAGCCTGCTGTGAATGTATTTACGGCTACGATATGTGCGGTCATGAGTTCTTCTGTTTCGGAATAATCCTCATAAACGCGCATCTGATTGCCCTTGAATCGTACTGTAACGTCGCCAGACCAGTCGTCATCATCATCGTCGTACGGGTCCCAGTAGTGCATTATGCCGTCGCTCTGGTTGCTCCATTCCCAGCATGCCACGTCCACGTCGCCGTCCATATAGAAGCATACGTATGTTCCGGAAGGTGAGAAGATTACGCGGTGGCAATATTCGAGGTCAGAATCGAGAATGTCGTCATCTTCGATGCCCCACTTATTTGCTGAAGGCGAGAGCTTGATGTCGTGGTACACTCTGCCGTTCTCCATCCATTGCTTGCCGTGTGCCATGTAAGCTCCGTTAAAATACATCCATATCTCGAAGCTGTCCGTTCTCCATGAGCGGCAGAGGCTGCGGTTGGGTGTGGCGGTCTTGTCCTGCGTGGCAAGGCTTACATATACGTTCGACTGGACGCCGTAGCGGTTGGTGTAGGTCACCTCTCCTCTTCCTTCTTCCACGTCATTAAGGAATTCAATCACGGAGTTGTCGCTCAAACGGTAAGTGTGGTCATTCACGCGTGTGTAAGTACCATACTGGTATTTGCCGTTTTCGATGTCCATGGTGCCGTTGTTGTCGGTGGCGCGGGTCTTGAGATGCTTTGTGCCGTGCTTCTTGAAGATGGCTGTGGAGCCGTCTGCTTCACGCGCCACGCTTACGGTGCGCTCCGGGGCGTGGGGGGCAAGTGGCGTGGTTATCAGATAGTGGCCGTCGCCGAAGAATTCAATGGATGTGAAATCCATTGTGGTGTTGCTCTCCCATCCTTCCACGTTCAGCTTCATAGCGTCTTCTGCGTGTGCTTCGTCCTCGCAGTCGCCGAATGTGAACTCTTGTGTAGGCTTGGCGCCATCGGGCACCTTGCCCTCCTTCTCGTCGTGATCGCTTTCGCAGGCTACGAAGCCAAGCGAAGCAAGGGCGATAAGGCATGAGTAAAGAAAGTTTCTTTTCATAATTTCCTTGTTGATAGTTTTTTTATGATTTTTGATTGTAGGTTATGATGTGGCATTGTCTGCCATTGTTTTCTTAAAGTCTGAAGGCGATGTAAGCTCTGATGCCGCTCTGCTTGAGAGTGAACTTCTCGGTGTTGAATAAGCTGGCGCTTTTGTCTTCGCTGTTGTCAGAATCGTAGCCTTCTTCCTCATCCTCATCGCCGCCAAAGTCGGTCTGAGTGTACTTAATCTTGCCCCATACGCCTTCCACACCGAGTGAGATGGCTTTGTATGCCACTGAAACGCCGGCTGCCATCATACATCCGAATCCGTATGAGAAGTTGTCGTTCTGGATAATGCTGGAAGCAGTAGGCATTACGTGGAAGTAAGCTGTAGCAATGAGCTTGTTCCAGGGATTGACGCTGATGCTCGGACCTACGTGAAGAGCATAGTCAATCTTGTGCATGCCGAGGTCTATTCCGGTAAGCTCTGAAATGCCGATGTCGCCGTCAGGGTCGCCGCTTACGATGTCGTCGAAGCCGTCAGAAGCGCGTGTGCCGCTCTCGCCGCTGTACGTGATTTCCTTAAGTTCCAGCTTGGAGTATGTGACGTCGATGAATCCGTAGTCGATACCGAACTTTATCATTCCTGCTATTGGCTTGCTGTGAAGGTAAGATGTGCGGCCCTTCTGGATAAAGAACGAACCTTTGGTCTTCCATTTCATCTCCTCGCCGTCAGTGCGCTCGAGGTTGGGTGATGTGATACCTATTTTCCAGTACTTTCTGCGCTTCCATGTCTTCTGCGTTTCCTGCTCCTGCTCCATGGACGCCATGCGGGTCTCCATCTGCGCAAGTTTCTCTCTCAGTGTGTCGGCTGGCGCAACATTGTCGTCCTTGTCTGCTGCATCGGCGGCTATAGGGCTGGTGACTGTTGTGTCGGTAGAATCAGAAGATGCAGTGTAGGTCTGCATTGTAGACGCCGAAAGTGGCATTGCAAGGGCGGCGAATGACGCCACAACGATGGTCTTGAAGATTTTTCTCATTGCTGTTTTTTCGTTATAGGCTTCCTACAGAACCTTAGCGAAGCCGGTTAAAATAAATAATGGTGTCGGCGTGGTGCTGACTATGCCCCAACTGTGTTGTAATGTTCGATAATCGAATTTTAACAATTTAAGGTACATAACGCCTTTATGAATGTTAATATGTGCTTTGTTTTTTTTATCTTATTGCAAAGTTATGTAAAAATATTATAACTTGCAAGTGTTCCTTTATATGCTATTTAATATGACGTTTCGGATAGTATTGCATAAAATGCAGATTTTGTGTTTATTCTGCAATATGCTTGGAATAAAGTGCAATAAGGGAAGATAAGGAAAATAAAAATGCTCAGTTTAAAATAATGTTAAAACTGTTGACCGTCATTGCTTGGTGGGTATATAAACAAAAAAATCCCCGCAGTCTCTCCGAAGAGAAGACCACGAGGAAACACCCCTGTGGGCGCTGAGGGATTCGAACCCCCGACCCTCTGCTTGTAAGGCAGATGCTCTAAACCAGCTGAGCTAAGCGCCCGATTGCTTTTGTCATTACTTTTGTTGTTGTAATGCTTAGTTCTTTAAAGCGAGTGCAAAGGTAGGGGATTTTATTTAAACCTCCAAATGTTTTCGTGCTTTTTTTTCAAAAATCTTCAAAAAAGTGCGTTTTTCTTTGTTTCTTGGGCTGTTTGGGGAGAATATATGGTGGTTTTAGGGGCGAATTCGAGGTTTTGCTGTATCTATAGATAATGAATCAGAAAAGTCAACTGTGGCTCTGTTATTTATTTTTTTTTCTGTAAATTGCAGTTTATTATTGTTTCTCTGCTATGTTAGGCAGGGCTTTGACAAAAACCTTTATCCACATGCCGCTTATGGGCGCAAATCCTATCGGATTTAAATAAAAGGCTTTACA
>ERZ1026866.764-NODE-764-length-18397-cov-112.893578_pt1 | contig 18397 bp, 16 predicted proteins | sample MGYA00380163_ERZ1026866 | MGnify/ENA primary metagenome ERZ1026866 (study PRJEB33269, sample SAMEA4719799) | human gut metagenome | biome: human-associated habitat; feature: organic feature; material: feces | place: Cameroon | collected 2013-10 ...
CTGCAGGGGACACCATTTATCAGTTCGCTCCCATCCGTACCAGTCCGCAAAATCCCCTGAATATCAAGCATTCCGTAGATTCGCAGTTCGTAATGGTTCGCGTCAGATCGTTGACAGCCGCACACCATGACGGGTAAAAAGTGGATAAAATAATTTTACCCACCGGATTTTTACCCATGCTCACCGTTAAGCAGATTGAAGCAGCAAAGTCGAAAGAAAAACCATACCGCCTTCTCGATGGTAATGGCCTGTACCTTTATGTCCCTGTATCCGGGAAAAAGGTATGGCAGCTTCGCTACAAGATTGACGGTAAGGAAAAAATACTTACCGTAGGAAAATATCCGCTTATGACTTTGCAGGAGGCAAGGGATAAAGCATGGACTGCGAGGAAAGACATCTCGGTTGGCATCGATCCGGTAAAGGCGAAAAAGGCTTCGTCTAACAACAATTCCTTTAGCGCCATTTACAAGGAATGGTACGAGCACAAGAAGCAAGTCTGGTCAGTAGGCTATGCAAATGAACTTGCAAAGATGTTTGATGACGACATTTTACCTATCATCGGCGGCCTTGAAATTCAGGATATTGAGCCGATGAAACTGCTGGAAGTAATCCGCAGATTTGAAGATCGCGGTGCAATGGAGCGAGCCAACAAAGCCCGCAGAAGATGCGGCGAGGTTTTCCGTTACGCTATTGTCACCGGAAGGGCTAAATATAACCCGGCACCAGACCTTGCAGACGCCATGAAAGGATACCGCAAGAAGAACTTCCCGTTTCTTCCAGCAGACCAGATCCCTGCATTCAACAAAGCACTGGCAACATTTTCAGGAAGCATCGTATCGCTCATTGCGACCAAAGTTTTACGCTACACAGCCCTAAGAACGAAAGAGCTTCGTTCCATGCAATGGAAGAACGTCGATTTTGAAAACAGGATTATCACCATCGACGCCAGTGTGATGAAGGGCCGCAAGATTCATGTGGTTCCTATGTCAGACCAGGTGGTTGAACTTCTCACTACGCTAAGCTCAATCACTAAACCAGTATCAGAGTTTGTTTTTGCCGGGCGCAACGATAAGAAGAAGCCAATCTGCGAGAACGCGGTATTGCTTGTGATTAAACAAATCGGCTATGAGGGTCTGGAAAGCGGTCACGGATTCAGGCATGAATTCAGCACGATTATGAACGAGAACGAATGGCCTGCTGATGCTATTGAAATGCAACTGGCACATGCCAACGGCGGTTCTGTGCGCGGGATTTACAACCATGCTCAGTATCTCGATAAGCGCAGAGAAATGATGCAGTGGTGGGCGGACTGGATTGATGAAAAGGATGAGTGAGCGACATTAACAACTATCGAATGACACAAAGCCTTGCAATCCAGTGCAAAACTTTGTTTGTCTCAGTTTTGTCTTATCAACCACAGCAAGCCATCGATCGATTGAGATTAAGTAAAGCTATCTGGAAACATATCTTTTTCTGTGTTCTTATTATTATGTAAATATAACCCCACTAATGTGGGGTTATTCTACAGAATATATTAATTACATAACCATCGAAATATCATGCGGATGGCGCATAAATTCCGTTAAAGTTAATTGAAATACCGGAAGATTGCAGGTTGGCAGGAGTAATTAGTAAATCTCTAAGTGTAACAACCACCCATGGATTTGGAGTGTTTGCTTTATCACAATAAACTCTTGTCGTTGTGGTAGACGGGGCATGTACGGATACGCTTGCTACAGTCATTGTTCCATCATTGGAAGCATAATATGTAGCAGATGGCATTGACGAAGTACGTCCATGCGTTATCTCGACGGCCCCGGATTTGATGACAGAAACAGAGATACTACTACTCACCCATGCTGGGGGAACAGCACCGGAGATAGGAGGTCTTCCATAACGGATCTCACCCGTATTAGTATTAACAAGGAAAGAAACGTCAGCATACACAGTAATTTTTAATGTGAATGCCCTTCCCACACGAAGAGGCTCTGCGTAAGCTCTAACCCCTGTTAAAGATGTGTTCCTATCGACACCAGCGGTAGCATAGAACCAGTTTTCTGCATTGTCTGCAATTTCTACAGAAAAATATTCCCCATCATCAGAAACAACTAATTTATGGGCATTGGAAATTTTCCATTCACTGTTTGCTTCTTTAGATAAAAGAACCCATTTAGCGTTATTATTGCTGTATTTAATAGTACCGGCGACTAATTTTGCCCGTGTCCATGATGGGGCAAAATTTGAATATTGTGCTAAATCGGTTGAAGTTTTATTGCTTGCTCCCCCTTTAACTAATGACCATAATCCTCTGGCACCTTCTCGCCCCATTGTATTGTAACCGCGTTGCGTATAGTGAACACCACCATCAGTAGTGCCAATATTGCCATCGCCTTTTAAAAATGAAGGGCAACCGTCAAATACTGTCACAGCATTAGTCTTGTTATTACAAACCCACCTTTGCGCATTTTGAATAGCAGCCCACGACTCTTCCGTTCGGTTTCCAGGGCAACCAACGGTAAAATTACAAAATAAATCAAAATTAATATCGGCTTTCAGGTCATCTATCAAGGCCGTAAATCTGTCCCTGTAACCATTGTATGTTGTCCCGGCCGACATATCCGACTCACCCTGATGGAACAACACGTACGTTTTACCGATAGGTAGGCCAGCGGAAATCATTGCCTGTTTAGCTGACGCTACGGCATTCACCAACAGAGTGTAGTATGTTGTCCCTTTTGATAGCTGTGCAATGGTAGTTGCACCTCGTCCACAATGCACCTCCACTGAACCGCGACCGCTAAGGCGATACCATTCATTCTCAAATTCTCCCCAGGCATGTCCAGATGATGCAACGCCAGAAGAACTAACCACATTCTGTGTTATTGGTTTTATAGTCCCATCCCCAAAATCATACATTAACGATTTAGGAAGAGGATCCGGAAAACCTGACGTATCGCCAGATAAAATAGCCTCACCTGCGCTATTTGACTGCCCATACGTAACAAACACATCATATACATTTGGCGACTCAAGATATTCTGTTGCAATAACATTACTTGCTATTTTTGATGCGGTTACTCCAGATATCATTACTGTACTATTAGTTTCTGACAACTTGCTTTCTAATTGATCTGGATCATACTTCAATACGTTTGGAAAATAGAATTGTTGCGCCCCATACGCATCATAAACAGCCATGGAATGGCCTTGCACAGTAACGAACTTGGCAATCTGTCCGTTATATACCGGATATCCAGCAGCGTTAATGATGATTGGTTGCGAAACAGGAACGTGAGAACCGTCTTCATTTTCCACATAAACCTGAATCTGGTTTTCAGGATTTACCGGGTCAGTATCAATTTTACCGATATAAATCTTTCCATTAGCTACGGCTTTAAAAGAACGAGCCATAGTGAAGAGTTGCGAAGGCATACTCACTACAACATTGGGTGTAATGTCTGACATTATACTTTTACCTTGCAGGTTTTGAGATGCTGCAAACTTAACTGGTAAGAGTGACGTCAGGCCGAGCAAAGACTTTAGAAGAGTTCTTCTTTTCATGATTCTTCATCAATTGTGGTGGTCTAAAGGAATCATGCAAAAAAGAGTGTCTGTTATCAACCTGACAGTCACTTAAGTTGCGCAGCATTGCGTTAAAGTTTGATATAGTTTTGGTAAACAGGAGGATTTATGGACAGAGATTTATATAAAAAAGACTGCAACTAACCATCCGTGGCTTTCCGTTACTTCTGGTTATCATCACTGTTCATCCAGTACATGATGCCTAGCCTTGATATGGTTTTCTTATCTGATTCTGGAAGTGAGTTGTAAAACGAGCGCCAAGCAGAAGAGCGTCTTACAGTTGTATCAACGATGCTTTCTGGTGCTTGTTTTACTGCCAGCCTTGCTGCTTTCTGGAATTCTGGTGAGCTAATTAGCTTTTCTGCAGATTCCATTGATGCAGCGCCGCCCATCACCCTGATTTTGCTGGCGACTTTTGCCCCAATTTCTGACCCAGCAACAGCACCTACTGCACTGAACGGTCCTGACACAGTTGAACCAACCGCAGTGCCAATGCGTTGGGCATGGTTAGCAACAAATTCATTTGCCGCAGTGACGCGATTAAACCGTTTGACGAACTCGTTTAGTCTTCCTGTAGTTATCTCGTAAGATTTTGCGTCTTTGATAGCCTTTGCGACCTTATATACATCGTTCAGACCTGACATAGTCTCTTTTGGTAAATGTCGGGCAAGATTGCGCATCTGCCCGTTTGCTAACATGTTTTGATACCAGTCAGCAAACCCTGCAGGATTAAAATCAGCGCCACGTTTTCCGTTCGAAAGCATATCCCGAAGACCTGTTCCCAGTAGCTCGGTTCTTAGCTTCCTGGACGGCGTGTTTTGCATCAATTCACGAAATCCTTTGGCATCGCCTTTCGACATTGCCTGTAGTGCTGTAGTTGCTTTGCGAGAAACATCACCGTTCAGCGTTCTGCCAGTTAGATTAATCATTTGCTCTTCCATGCTTTTTCGCATCTGAACAAGCCTCTGAGCAACTTCAAAATCACGTAATGCATTTGTCTCTGACAGCGCCGCCTTTTGATCATCGGCGAGCGAACCGTAAAGCCTCGATAAAGCAGCGCGATCAGCATCTTTATATGGTCCAGAATTCTTATGAAGTGCATCACCAACAAGTCGTCGTTGCTTATTGAGATTTGCATAAGTTAATGCGCCGTTCTTGCCTGGATTAACTGCCCGAAAGACTCTCTTTTCAATAGGGTCAAGGTTTTTCATCCCGCCAAGATCTTCTGCCACCTGTTTGAGCATTGACCTTGTTGATGGCGCATCAATTTTTGCACCTGCAGGCATCGCCTTTTCAACATTGCGATAAAGCTGGTCGCTTCGTTTCATCAGCGCAGACATTCTTCCATTGACCGTATCAATAAACTTGTCGCTCATACCAAGAGCATCTTTTGCACCGGAAACGCGATCAATTATCTCCCCCGCGCCCTGTGCTAGCTGCCTGATTGCTTCATTTTCCTGCACCTGTAGAGCAGAACCCGCACGGGACTTGATTGCTTGCTCAACTGCCTTGTATTGCTCGTTCCCGGAAAAGTGTGAAGGGAGTAATGAATCAACATTAAGCCTTTCAGCAGACTCCAGAACTTCAGCCTGAGGATTGATATCTAGTTCATCAAGCGATGAAGCGAGATTTGGCCTTTTTTGTGCTGCTACTGTGCGAACGACTTCCTCTGGGTTCCTCGTTGCAGGCGTCATTGGTACACCTTGTGCTACTCTTGCCTCTGCGGCATGAACCGCAGGATTTGTTGCTGCAGCGGCATCACCGGAGAATGGTGATGTTTCTGTTGCCGCAGTGGTCGCTCTCTGTGCAGATGTTTTATTGCCACTAATTATATTTGATGCACCACGAACACCACGGGTAACGCCATTTATCAGGCCATGCGTAGCAATGTTAAGTCCGGCATTAATAGCGGCATTTTCGGCAAAATCACCCCGTTGATTCGCCGCGTCAGCGAGAGAACCAATGACCATGTTTCCAGCTACACCTGCTACAGGAACAAGATAACCGCCTATTGACTCTCCAGCTTGCGCATAAGGGTCTGTCGGTCGATCTACTGGACGATAGACATCGTCCAAAACCTTGGGGCCACCAAGCCCCTGGCTGATTGCATTAATCAGACTTGCGCCACCCTGCAATACGTCAAATGGTATGTTTACCAGACCACGACCAGCCTGCTCTGCAATTTGCCCTGCACTTTGACCACCTGTGAGCCAATCGCCAGCTTGTTGCATCAATGATGGTTCTTCACGTGCTGGTTCATTATTGGCCTGATTAACTGTTTGTTGCTGAACAGGTTTCGGTGCGACAGAATTTACGGGTTGAGGTGGCTGCTGACTGGCTGCCTGCTGCTCAATCTGAGCAAATGGATTATTTGGGTCTGACTGCACACCTGATGCCGATACTTGTTCGGATGACTGTGCTTCCAGTTGTGCAAACGGGTTGTTAGGGTCTTGCTGAGGATGTACCTTTGCAGAGGTGGCGCGCTGTTCGACTGTTGAGTCTGTCACAGGGTCACCCGCCCATTGAGCAAAGCGATCATCAACGTAACCGCGGCCTTCAGGTCCTGGCGTATATTCACCACGCTTTGCCTTCATAACGTTGCCGGGACCGTCGTGATAAGCCTGAAGAGCATCACGCCAGTTACCAAACTGCTGGTACATCTTTGCCAGATAGCGCGCGCCAGCGTCAGCCTGATATTCGGGGTTTTGCATTTGCTCATCGGTATAACCCATATCACGCCATGTCCCAGGCATGACCTGAGTCAATCCTACAGCCCCGGCGGAGCTTACTGCGGCAGGGTTGTAAGAAGACTCCTTGGCACCCAGTGCAGTCATCAACCCTTCTGGCACACCGTAACGTGCGCCAGCCTGCTCTAACAAATCACGGTAATTAGCCATTTACTGCCCCAAAGATGGAAGATATCCGTAGCGATTAATGAAGTCGATTGACAGCTCGGGGTGCTGCTTCAGGTAATCTATAGAAGCCTGAGGCGCTTCCACTCGCTTGATACCGTTTTGCTGAACGTACTTACCAACCGCCTCATTACGCTTCTGGTTGAGCGTGTTCAGGATGACGCCAGCGTTGCGACGAAAGGACTCCTCGCTCTGCGAGTTCTGCAGCGAACCAACAGCCTGGTCGAGCTTTTTGCCCTCGGCATCAGAAAGTGCGCCCATGCCTCGCATGGCCTGAACCGCTGTCAGGTATGCTTGGGATTTAAAGGTATCAAGTCGTGCCTGAGTGTCTGCAGCCTGTGAGCCTGGAACGTTGGGGATTACTCCACGTAAGCCTGTAATGCTCTTAAGTGAAGGAGAACTAACGATATCGTTCAGAGTGAACATGCTGGTTGTGAGGGTGTTGATGCCGTCTTTGTAGCCATCATTTAGCGCTTGCTGCTTCTGCTGCAACTGCTGGTTGTTGGCTGCTATGCGGCTCTGTATTTCCTGGCGCTTCAGGTCGTTAGTTTCTGCTGATAGCATCCGGTCAAGGCGCTTATTTTCGTTGTTAATGCGGTTTGTTTCTGCGTCTAGATTAATGCGCTGCTGACCTAAATTCGCCTGGATATCTTGTCCGCGCATTGTGATTGCCTGATTCCGAGCGGCGGTTTGCGAATCCAGATCCTGACCGCGCATGGTAACCTGGCGACCCTGCATTTTATCCTGTAAGTCAAAGTATTTTTCGGGCCCGAGACTGTTCATCCCCAGGTGATCGACAAATTCGCCGAACTGCCGCGGGTTCTGTTGGTACATCTGAGCGACGTCCTGAGGATTAACGCCAACACGAGCTAACTCACCGGCGTTGTTTTGCAGCCATGATTGCATTGCTTCTGGAGACGATGACGCAAGGCGTGCGCCAGCCGCTAAGGTGCCGATAGAATTACGCTGGTCTTCATCAATGAATCCCATGCCTTTACGAACGGATTCAATCTGGTCTGGATATTGAGTAGCCAACTGACGCAAAGCACCGCGATCACCAGACGCATAAGCATTAGCGTACGCCTGCTGAAATTCTTTCTGCCGCTGAGCCTGCTTTCCCTGCTGAAACACCCCCGCAATACCTGAAAGGCCTTGCAAAGCAGTCAGCCCAACATTGTTAGCGCCTGAACGCTCAATATCATTGTTCTGCCTGATAAGCTGAAGCGTATTGCCGATGTCATTTACGATCGGAGCGTTTGAGTTGACGCCGCCGATACCAGCCAACAACCCGCCATTTGATCCTTGCCAAGTAGCCATGATTACCCCTTAAAACAACGAGCCAAGCAATCCGATACCAGCACCAATGCCAGCACCCCAAGGTGTTGATGTTCCCAAAAGGCTGGCAAGACCTGCACCGGCAATCGCACCGGACGTTCCGCCGCTAATTGCTGTCTGAAGACTTGATGGTTTGTTAGCATTAGCAGCGGCAAGAGCTGCGCTTTGCTGTGCAATGCTGCTCATGTTGTTGGCGTACGTCTGCCCGGCGTTTGCCTGACCTTGCAGAGCACCAAGCCCAACGTTTGCCAGATTGTTGTAATTGCTCATCTGGTTTGATAACCAAGACTGACCGAGAGTCGGCGCGATCGTAGCCAGTTGATTGCTTGTGGCTGTCGAACCAAGTCCTCCCGTAGCCTCCGCAGCAGCAAGACTCTGGTAACGAGCCTGACCTGCAAGGTCTTTATACTGCTGAGAGTTGTAATACTGATTAAGTGCCTGCCCCTGACCTTCTAAACTGGAAAGGTTCTGAAGCTGGTTAACATACTGCTCCGCAAGAGGCGTGAACGGAGCAAGGTTTTTCATGATCGTCTGCCACTGCTGATTTTGCAGGTCTGCGGCATACTTCTGGGATTCTGCTGCATACTTTGCGCTTTTATCAGAGCTACCACCTTTCCCGCCTTTTTCAGGGCAATAAGGTTCCTCGCCGCGCAGTTTTCTGCCCAGCTTAAATGCATATAACATGGCTATCTCCCGTGATTCAGGAAGTCGATTAGTTCTTCGCGTGTGGCGCTGTAAAACGTCACGTCATCCACGCCTTTGAAGTATTTCTTGATGGTTCCTACACGCTTAAGGCCAATCATTACGCAGTAAATCTGCCCGTGGCGGAATTTGCGTGCGGCGAACGATGTGACGCACTGAACGGTGGTGTTAGTCAGAATGTATCGCCAGAACGCCAGCCCGATTTCCTTGCTGAAGCCGCGAATCTCTGGCAGGTACATGGCGTGGCAATCGAATGTCAGCGGCTGAATCTCCTGATAGTAAACAATGCCGCCGAACTGACCGTGCACGTTCACCTCAAAGTAACGGCAATCATGTTTGTAGTCGTATCCATCACCGTTGTTGCTTCCGGCAATAATGTCAGGGTGATTTCCGACTGCTTCGATCAGGTCGATGTTTCGCGTTGGTTTGAATGTAATCATCAGTCAATCAGCCCATGTAATCTAAGTGCTGTTTCAAGCGCCAGAATACGCTGCCGCGCCTGCTGCAAACCTGTAGCGAGTGCTGCGACTTCGGATTGTGTGTACGTAGTGCCGACCGTATATGACTGGTTAGCGTTGAATGAGCCAAGAAGTGGCGTACCTGTGGCTGCAGTCCATCCGGTATTTCTTGCTCCAACAACCTGAATTCCATCAACTGAATATGATGTTTTTACATCCAGCGGTGACGCAAGAGACTGCGATTCGGTTACGGTTTTCGATACGTAATCACTCTTAATGTCAGATACATCGCTTTCTACGCCATCCAGTCTTTGGTCAACAGTGACCAGATGCGCCTGAATATCGATAACCTCATCCAGCAAGTAATCAACATCGCTACGCAGTACGACTATCTTCCCTTCGGCGGTTGTTAACCTGACCTCAAGGAGATTTATCGCTTTTGTGTTTGCGGTGATTCTTGCGTCGTGATCTGCCAGTTCGACGTCCTGTTCATCGTTTTTCACCTGAGCATCGTAAGCGCCCTGACCAGCCTGATTTGCCTTCCCGGCAATTGCGCCAACATCAGCCCCCTGATTAATGACATACAGCAGGTAAGACTGGCTGAATATATTGCGTGGCAAAATTGAAGCATCAAGGCGCGTAGCCTGAACCGCGACAGGATTATTCAGTGATGAATCCGCCATTACTCAATCCTTATCTGGCAGCCAGACAGAGTGACAGGTGACTTCGTGATAACGCGCAATTTGAAGCCAATGTTTTTCCTGATGCGCCCGACACGCTTCCACAAAACGCGTTTGTCGTAAACGAACGGTTCATTCTGCTCAATCATCTGCTCACGTCCGTAATTGATGCCGTCAGTGGTTGCCGATAGGAACAGGCGGTCAGCGTACTGCGCAACGCCAGTTGAAGATTCAACTTCAAGGTCGAAAACTCTGGCGTTATCTGCTTTGAACAACGGAGTAAACAACAGGTGTTCCTGTTGCTTGTCGTACTGGCTGCTGATATCGAACTGCAATTTCCCTGTCATCGATTCAAGCTTATCGCCGCACGTTATTTGGTTGCCTTCGTAAATGAAGTCGATAGCGCGGTACACATCGTCATACAGGCCTGTTTTCAGTACACACCATTGCGGACCATTGGCGCTTGAAGATGCGTCGTACACGAGAACATGGCGCGGAAGGTGGATAATCAGCAACTCATGAGCATCAAATCTCAGCGATTCCATCACACCATCAGCCAGTTCATCAGCAGTGTAGGAGCGGAGGATTTTCTCAATGCTCGCGCTGGCAATTGGTGACACCTGACCGGAGCCGATGATATACACAGACGGCGCACCTGTTGCCGGATTGCTGATAAACGCATAGGAATCAGCAAACGGCGTTTTGCAGTAAGTTCCGGCAATGCCTTTCTGCACCATCAGTGATGGCTGTGCAACATACAAAGCGGCACCAACGGTGGTTGCGCCAGTCAGGGAGAAATATTCAATCGTTGATGAACCAAAGCAGACGATGAAGTCTCGCCATGTGCCGATACCGATGATGCCGTCCGGCTGCGATTCTGCGCGATATTGTGCGCTGTAACGGTCAGGATGCGATTCGTCTTCAAGGTCAGTGATAAACCATGAATCAGTGCCGTCTTTTGACCACGCATAACGCCCACGCAAGCGCGTAATGTCACGAACCGAACCTAACTCATACTGCGTGAATCCGCTGTCTGTAGGCCAGTTTGAGACGGTTTTAACCGTGCCATCATAGCGATACTCGACCAGTTGACCATTAACACCTACCGCCTGTGATGTCCGACCATGAGCCATTGATACTCGACCACTTCCGGCAACATCACCGACTTCACTTTCTCCTTTGTACAGCTTCCCACCACACACGCGATACACAGCACTCTGCGCCATGTTGTACTCGACGCCTCGCGATACACCATTCACATCAGAACGTTTGGCAATGCCCGGGAATGAGCGAAGATATCCGCTGCTGTTGAGGATTTCTTTGGGTGTAGCCAGCATATTCACTGGCAGATAGTCGATATAGTCGGCGTTTCGGAAGTCTTTGCCGACACCTTTCATAAGCGGAAGTTGCTGAATCGGCATTTATTCACCTCACGTACTCGGATCATCTTTCTCGATGTAAAACCGATTCCACGTAAACGCGCTTTTGTTACCACTACCGCGAGGCATGTCATTTCGCCGCTCAAGTGGTGGTATTTTGGTTAAAGCGATACAGATTGTTTGATATGCACTGTCAGCAGCGGTAAGGAGAGCGTCTGACGGCTGAATGACGTTATCCATGCACACTTGCACAGCGAGTTTCAAAGCGACGCCATCATTTGCCCATGCAGGGATACCTGAATCATCGTCAGGTAACGGCATGATGCCGTTTTCTGTATCAGCAAACTGATACCCAAGCTCGATACCTTTCGCCTGCCATGCTGCCATCATGTCTTCGAGGTCATTAATGGCATCTTCAATTGCCTGAGGGTCAGCATCTGTCAACGTGGCATTGGAATACAGCCCGGCTTTTCGTAAAGCCTTAAGAACGAGATCACCCTTCGTTTTCGCCATCTTCTTCCGCCTTAGCCACTTTATGCTTCGTTGCGGTTTCTTCAGGAGTTTTCACCCAGCCTTTTTTCAGGTGAGATTTAACTTCTTCGTCATCAACAATGATGTAATCGACAGCAAACCGACCACAGGTGATCATGTTGCCCGGCTTATAGAGCATTGTTCGTGCCATTGTCTTCTCCCAATAAAAATGGGGCCGAAGCCCCACCAAAATTACTGCCCGGCAATAACGATGCCCGTATATTCAGGAACAAGTACAGAGCAACCGTACAGGGTGGTGAAACGAGCAGTGGTTACGCCTTTGATGTGGTCGAAGGCGTAAGACATGATCAGCGTAGCGCCCTGCTCGGTGGTTGCTGTCATTACCTGTGGACCCTGACCAGTCGGGAACGCCAGTTTGCCGTACATCAGTTCAACAGAACCATCAGCCCAGAACAGGTTAGCCGGTGCTGCGTTCTTGTTGAGAACGGTGATTGCTGCGCCACTTGCCGCATTAGCATCGACGTTTGCATATGGACGGCTGGCTTCATCCGTGTTGTTAGGCGGCAGAATCTTTGGAGAGATTGTTACGGTGGTTCCGTCTGTGTCTACTGCCAGAACGCGGAATACCTGCGGCTGACCGGTGGTATCTTTGGTGATCTGGTGTACGGAATTCACACCTGCGATGGTAAACGCATCGCCAACCTGCAAACCCGCAGCAGATACCTTAATCGTACCCTGTCGGTTATCAACAGGCATACCATTAACATCTTTCGCTTCAACCTTGTGCTTAGGTTCTTCAGTCAGCGTAATTTCAGTTTCTACGCCCTTCGGCAATCGACCAGAAATATCGGTCTTGTAGCTATCAAAGGAAGCAACCTGAGGGATCTGCGCTTTTTCGTATGCTGTCAGGGTTGCGCCCTGAGCGTAGGCACGGTGCCCAAGCTCGCCAGCAAGGTCTTTGTAGTTGAAGGGGTTCCAGAAAGAGCGACGGTTGATACCCTGAGGTACACCAATCGCCGTCATGGTGGCATCAATATCTGCCGCACCATTCCACAAGGCAAGGCCCCGTGAGCCATTTTCTGAGGCAGGAATTGCGACCACGTTAGTAGCACGCTGCGTGACCATGGAAATCAGGTCAGAGTCAATCTGTGCAGCAAGGCGCATACCTGCGGCGCGACCAGCTTCAGTTTTATGTTCCGGGTCACGCATTTCACGCGCATCCAGAGTGTACAGAATGTTTTTCGGCTCCTTGAACACAGAAGGAACAAGGCGCTGAACCAGTGCTGTTGGCGTTTTGCTGCTGAGGTCGAGGCCTTCCTCAATGTTCATGTGGTAATGCTGCGGACGATACAGAACATCACCTGCTCGCTGCATTGCTGTATCACCGGGACGGAATTTTTTAGCGTTACGGGAAACTACGCAGGCGGCCTCAAAGCCTTCAACGTAGTTTTCGAACATGATTTCAAGGTCTTTTGCTAATTGGTTAGCCATGCTTAATGCTCCGATAGGTTATTTTTTTGCCTTTTTAGCGGCGAAATACGGCGTCCAGTCACCAGTTTCCAGCGCCTTGGCTTTCAGTTTGTCGAGGTTATTGATTACTGCGCCGTTGCTCCCCTTAACTGTCGGGGTTGTGGCTGCCGTGGTTTTTGCTTTTGGCATGATTCTGGCCTTCGATTCGATACGTTCCAGCAGACGACCAATTGCTACGGGGTTGGTAGCTTCTGCCAGTTGCTTGCGCAGTTCAGCGTTGCGACCGAGTGCCAGAACAACGATTTCCGGCTTCTCTGACTCAAACAGGATCGCGTTTTGTGTCTCGATGGGGATTTCCTCGAGTACGGCCTGCTCAGCTTCCTGATAGCCAGGAACTTTGAGAGCCTTAACACGTTGCTGATATTTGGATAATCGCTCTTGATAGGCAGCCTGAAGCTCCTGCTCCTTCTGCTTGCGAGCCATCTCCTGTTGCTGGTACTTGCCGTTATCCTCTGCCCACTTAGCCATGCGTTGCTGGTAGATTTCTTCATCGAAACCGATGTCCTCATCATCCAGTTTTGGCATTCGCGGTGGTTGAGAGATTACCGGCTGCTGCTCGACGGGTTTCTGAGACTGACGCATCAGTTCTTTCAGTTCGCGGTCTTTCTCTTTAATCGTCTTGCGCAGGTGTTTTACCAGTCCATGCTCTGCGCCATCTTCGCTGGTTGGCGAATCCAGCTTTTCGTCACCAAAGTAGAATTCCTGTTCTGATTCGTCGTCATCAGTTTCAGTAGCTTCCTCTGCATCATTGCCGGAGGACTCACTGCCATCTTCTGTTTCGACTTCTTCAGCCAGTTCGACATCATCAGGAATCTGCTCTGACGCGTCGGTTTCGATTTCAACTTCTGGTGTGTTTTCTGCCATCTGGTCCATTTGTTACCCCTGTTTACTCGATGTTCAGCCCATCGGAAGGCAATAGGGTGCCTGGCCTCATAAAGACAGCCATTGCACGTTATGGGTTAATTACTGCTGTGGTTGTTGCTGAGTTGATTTTTGCAGGACGCTGCTGATGTCCATGCGCTGCGCATGGCCCTGTGCCTGACTTTTCAGGACAAGCTCTGCATCAGCACGGGCATTGTCTCCTTGCTGTTGCTGGAACTGTCCGAGCAGTTTCAGAGCCTCGCGGATATCAGATTTCTGCTGACTATCGGCAGATGCGAGTATTTTCACAACATTTGCCGCTGCAACCTGAGCATCAGTCTGTGCCTGGAATGCTTTAACCTGAATGGCTGCCTGTTCGTTCTGCGCTTTCTGCAATTCAGCCTGACCAGCAAGAAGCTGACCTTGCGCTGCAACCATAGCCGGATCTGGCTGACTGGCCTGTTGTTGTTTCGCCTGTTCAACCATCTGCTGTTCTTCAGGCGTTCTCGGCTTGATAACGCCAGACAGAAGCAACTGATTGCGGTTGTATTCTTTCAGGTCGTCCATCCCTTCGCCGTCCATATTGTCGAGAATCATCGACGATACAAGGTCGTGCTTCGGCGTTCCTGGTGGGATAAGTGCCAGCATGGAAAGTAACGACTTAACCGTTGCATCACGGCGAGTAGCGAACGACTGACCGACATCGACAGTCACTTCATAGTTGCCCTGCGAAAGGTCATTAAGCGCGATAACCTGCCCTGTCTGACGGTCAACCACTTCACCAGTCATCAGCGCCACGTCATCGCTGCCGTCCTCATTAACGATACGCATCGGCGTATCACTGCCATAGACCTCACGCGCCATAGAAAGCCACACAACGCCAGCGCGACGCATGGATTTAGCCATGTTGTCCATGTAGATATAGGACTGCGTATCCATCCGGTTAAAGATGCTATCAACGGTATCGGTGGCGACGTTGCTCGGCATGTTCTCAAGCTGCGACGCACCTGTAATTTGCTGAATAGCCGTTCCGGTGTACTGCAATAGCCCGGCAAGAGCAGGAGGCATTTGTGTCGGAGGTGTCCAGCCAGCAACCTGAGCCTCTGAAATGACCGTTCCGTTTTTGTCCTTCTTGCTGGTCATGGGAAGAACTGCAGGTCTTTTCTTATTCCTCCCTGCCCAGTGATTCATTAATGGACCGGGAATGAAATCAACATCCACGATAGGAATGCCATCACCGCCAGCCTGAGTAGCGTTATCTGCAATCATGGAAACCATCAGGTTCTCAAGACGCTGTGCATCCATCGCTTTTGCTGCGTGGCCTTCGATTCGCTCCTGATTATCAACAAATGAACGACGCCCATATACCGGGATGAGAGGAATATGTTCGCCCGGAATACGCTTCGGTTCTTCCAGCCATTCAGCGCCAGACAGAAGACCGCAATAAACGCGGCGCTTCTTCACCGTTCGCTCGCCAATCAGTTCGAATGCACCATCGGTCAGCTCGTCGACAATATCTTTGATTTGCTCTTCATCATAAATTGCCGTTTCTCCGCTAACAGGGTTGCGCCACGCCGTGAGCTTCACCTTCTCTATGCGAACTTCGTAGTAGCGTCCAACATAGATGGCATCGGGCGTTGACCAGTCATACTGAGTACCAGTGTCATCACGAGAAAGGCTTGCCGCGATGGAATCAGGGTATTCAGCCTCGAACGCTTTAGGCGTCATGGAGAACATTTCCATAGCCCACATAGCATCAGAGCGGTCATATTGCTTGCTGTCCTGATCGAAGAAGACGCATGTCGCTGGGTCGTAAACAGGAAGAAGACTGATGCGTCGCTGCTCGTTACTCGGATCCATTTCATCTTCGTAATCGGCACACATGCGGAAACAACCGAATCCGCCCGTTACAGCATCATCAAATGCGTTATCACACGCTTCGCCACCGGATGTTTCCTGATAGTCAGCGCGGAATTTGCCGTTCATCTTTTCGGCTAACGCTTCCGATGCCTTATCGTCCTTCGGCCTGAATTTAACGCTTATGCGATTCTGTCGATACTCGCCAATGATGCGATCACATTCACGGGCAATCTTATTCAGTTCAAAGCGCGGGTAATGCTCAAACCTGCCTTCATCAAATGAGTAACCAGCGTTTGTGCTGCCTTCCCACTGTGCGCCGGATACCCGGACGAAACGTTGAGCCTCAATAATCTGCTCACGCATATCCTGCGTTGCTGACCAGGCATTATCAAAGTTGCACAGCACCTTGCGATGCCAGTCAGTCATCTTTTTTTCTGCCATATCAACCTACACCACAAGGAATTGAGTAACTGGAATAGTCGGGTTGCGCAGCCGACTCCGGGCAATGCATACACATCATCAGCGCATCAGCCAGGTTAGGAGATGGAATACCGAGCTTCTGCTTCATTTCGACCTTAGTCATAAGCTCCAGCTTCCCGTTATTATTGAATTTGCGCTGAATCTGCGTCAGTTCTGCAAACAGCTTCTCCAGCATCTTCTCGCCTATCGCTTCTTTGTCGAAACTCAGCATGTCGTCGGGGTCTGCATACTCACCGTGGACAACCGCCCGATATGTCAGATACAGCCTGTCAGCCAGCGCGTAATAGAATTGCGCTCGCTTATTGCGGAACACATCGCCAATAGTGCGAACGTTGTCGCCCTGTACGACTTCATCAGCCCATGCTCCGGCCTGATACGGTGCATCTTCATCGAATGGCGATTCGCTGCCCTTGAACATCGTGGCGGTGATTTTCTTACCGGAGAACGCTTCCGTTGTCTGTCTGCGTAGCCCAGCGCCAACACCATCACCATCCCACAGGTAGTGGTCAGCGCCGTCTTCAATCGCCAGCGAAGTTGCCCAGTCAGCACCCTCGTTGATATCCATCAGCAGACCTTCGGCAATGCGCTTAACTACCGAACCGTGACGCGATGCATAACCTTTAGCATCTGGCCCTGTATCTGATGGATCATGCGCAGAGACAACAGCGCCTTTCGCTTTCCATCCGAGTTTTTTGTGCGCATCGGTTGCGGCTTCAAGCCATTCACGTTTGATGATTGCCATATCACTTGCGCTTACCGGCTCACCAAGCCAGATGTGACGATACAGTGTCGGGTTTCTGCGTTTACACTCTTCCATCTCCAGACGGAGAACTTCAGGAAAATGCGGGTTGTCGGTGTAGTTCACCGTCAGCAGGCAAATATCATCGGGAGGATTTACGACGAATCGCTGATAGGTATCGTCGAGGATGTTCTTAGGGTTAAAGCTCACCCATATTTCGGAAAACGGCTTGCGGATGGTTGGTATCAGGATATCCCATGATTCCTTCGTTACCGCTTCCGCTTCCTCCACCCAGCAGATATCAATACCTTCTAGCGATTTAATCTTCGTCGGGTTGTTTTTTATGCCGTAGAACATGAATTCAGCATTCGTTCCGAGATGACGAATCATTGAACGCTGAATTTCAAACTCAGCCGAATACCCTTCCCGCTCTATGGTGTCTTCAAGCAACCGGATTACCGAATCGCTGATACTGTTTTGCAGTTCACGAGCGCAGAGAATACGCACAGGCTGCCGACGCGCCGCTTCAACAAGCAGCCTAGCAATTGCCCATGACTTACCGCTACCTCGACCGCCTTTGGCGACTTTGTAGCGATGCGCCTCAATAAACGGTTCAAAGATAGGATTAATCGAGGTCATTTTCCGAATAGAGTGCTCATCGGTGATGTTTCAATCTGGATTGCGCCGCCGTCTTTGCCTGTTAGCTCGTGATCAACCTTGTCGCGCCATTTATCCTTCTGTCGGTTCTTAAGCCAGAAGATGGCAGCTGTTGTATCAGGCGGGTAATACTTCTCAAGCGGAGTTTCGACAATTCTGTTTTCAATAACACGAATATCGATGTCTGGAGCCACGAAGCCCATAGCGCGTTGATAAAGACGGTCACTAACTTCTGCATCAGCGACGGCCTTACCCTTTTTTATGGACTCCGAAAACTCAGGATAATCAAGCTTCCACTTGTTAATAGTTGACTCACTGACTTCGAAGAAATCAGCAAGCTCTGCATCGGTGTAGCCCAGCAAGCACAGTTTGCGTGCCTGTTCGGCGTACGCCTCTTGATACTTTGTTGGGCGCGCCATGTTTATGCTCCGGTGGTGAACAGGTCTAACGCTTCCTTCGATTTACGTACCGCTTCGATTGTGCGGGTCGTGATATCTGAATTAGCGCCGCCTGACTGGAAGTGAATTTTGAATAGCTCAAGCTTCAGTTCGTCAGTGCCAATGAACTGAAATGCTTCTTCTGCGGCTGCGTTCTGGTTCATGACCAGTTTGTAAATCTCTAACTGGAATTTCTGTTCTTCAGTCATGGGAATAATCTCTGCCATTGTTGGCTCCGTTTATCCGTTAAAAGGGATATCAGTTAAGTTATCCCGTGCAGGGTATAAGCCATT
>ERZ1026866.771-NODE-771-length-18307-cov-7.525696_pt1 | contig 18307 bp, 11 predicted proteins | sample MGYA00380163_ERZ1026866 | MGnify/ENA primary metagenome ERZ1026866 (study PRJEB33269, sample SAMEA4719799) | human gut metagenome | biome: human-associated habitat; feature: organic feature; material: feces | place: Cameroon | collected 2013-10 ...
TACAAAAACCTGTACCTTTTTGCACAACAAAAAAGCCGCTCTAACCAGCGGCTTTTCTTCTATCTCAAACAAAAAAGGCGACCGTCCGCGAGGACGATCGCCTTTGTTAATTCTTGTGTTATTTGTGCTAGGCGCGGGTCTTGATCTCCTCGAGCACCTTGGCAACGAACTCGTCAACGCTCATCGGAACGGTCTCGTTGGTGCGATCGCGGACGGAAATGTTGCCGGCCTCGACCTCCTTCTCGCCCAGGATGAGCATGTACGGCACGCGGTCGATGCTGCGGGCCTCGCGAATCTTGTAACCGATCTTCTCGTCGCGGTCGTCGCAGACCACGCGAATGCCGGCCTCCTCCAGCTTGGCGCACACCTCGTGGGCGTAGTCGCGGCTCTTCTCGGAAACCGGAAGCGCCTTGACCTGCACGGGGGCCAGCCAGGTGGGGAACTTGCCCGCAAAGTGCTCAATCAGAATACCGATAAAGCGCTCGATAGAGCCAAAGCACACGCGATGCAGCATGATGGGACGCTTCTTGGTGCCGTCGGCGTCCACGTACTCCAGGTCAAAGTTGAGCGGCATCTGGAAGTCGAGCTGCACGGTGCCGCACTGCCAGGTACGGCCAAGCGAGTCCTCCAGGTGGAAGTCGATCTTGGGGCCGTAGAAGGCGCCGTCGCCCTCGTTGACCTCGTAGTCCATGTGCAGCTGCTCCAGAGCGGTGCGCAGGCCCTCCTCGGCACGAGCCCAGTCCTCGTCCGAACCCATGGAGTCCTCGGGGCGGGTAGAAAGCTCAACGTGATACTTAAAGCCAAACTTCTGGTACACGGAGTCGATAAGGTTGACCACGCCCACGATCTCGTCGGTCAGCTGGTCGGGACGCACAAACAGGTGGGCGTCGTCCTGGTTAAAGCAGCGCACGCGGAACAGGCCGTGCAGGGCGCCGCGCAGCTCGTGACGGTGCACCAGGCCAATCTCGCCGGCGCGGATGGGCAGCTCGCGGTAGGAGTGCGGCTTGGAGGCGTACACCAGCACGCCGCCCGGGCAGTTCATGGGCTTAATGCAGTACTCTTCGTCGTCGATGACGGTGGAGTACATGTTGTCCTTGTAGTGGTCCCAGTGGCCCGAGGTCTTCCACAGCTGCTTGTTCATGATGAGCGGCGTGGAGATCTCCACGTAGCCGGCCTTGTGGTGGATCTCGCGCCAGTAATCCAGCAGCGTATTCTTAAGAATCATGCCGTTGGGCAGGAAGAACGGGAAGCCGGGGGCCTCGTCGCGCATCATAAAGAGGTCCATCTCGCGGCCGATCTTGCGGTGGTCGCGCTTCTTGGCCTCCTCCAGCATGTGCATATGCTCGTCGAGCTCTTCCTTGGTGGCAAAGGCGACGCCGTTGATGCGGGTGAGCATCTTGTTGTCCTTGTCGCCCTTCCAGTAGGCGCCCGAGACGCCGGTGAGCTTAAAGGCCTTGAGCGCCTTGGTGTAGCAGATGTGGGGGCCGACGCACATGTCAATGTAGTCGCCCTGCTGGTAGAAGGTGATGCGGGCGTCGTCGTCCAGGTCGCCGATGTGCTCGACCTTGTACATCTCGCCGCGCTCCTCCATAAGGGCGATGGCCTCGGCGCGGGGCTTCTCGTACACGGTGAACTTGAGGTTCTCCTTGACGATCTTCTTCATCTCGGCCTCGATCGCAGGGAAGTCGTCCTCGCTGATCTTGACGCCCTCGGGTAGGTCGACGTCGTAGTAGAAGCCGTTGTCGGTCGCGGGGCCGTAGGCAAAGTCGGCCTGGGGGTACAGGCGCTTGATGGCCTGCGCCATGATGTGCGCGGCGGAGTGGCGGATGACGTGCGTGACCTCGTCCTGCGGGAGCTCGGCCACCGAACCGTCATTGTAGAGTGCCTTCATGGGTATGTTTTCTCCTCTCGGATGCAAATACATGCGGTTGCAGATACGTGCTGTTGCGGGTAGGTGCTGTTGCAGATACGTGCGTTTTAACTTGAATCATTATAGGCAGGTTGCCTTGGTATACAAGCGCCCGCCGCACCTTAATGGCACGGCGGGCGATTTTCTACGCATGCTTCATCGTGGGGCGATGGATGCGCTACTGGATGCGAGTTCGGCAGTAGGGGCAGACCTTCCAATGCGCGTCGAGCGGGCGATGGCAGCTGGGGCACACGTTGCGAACCTGGGTGTCGCACACGGGGCACACGACAAAGTCCTTCTCGATGGGCGCGCCGCACTGCGGGCAGGTGCCGTACTGGGCAAGCTGGCGCTCGCGCAGGGCCATGTCCAGCTCCTGCTCCTCGCGGTCGGCCGCGTAGGAGTGCGGGCGCAGGACTAGGTAGGCGATGAGGCCAACAAACGGGATGAGGGCGATGATGCCCCATGCCACGTAGGCGCTGGCGCCGCGGCGGCGGGCGTCGATGAACACATAGACGACCGACAGCACGTACAGGGCGATGATAAAGCCAACAAAGGCATAGATGACGCCCATAAGCTGCGGCGACATGAGCTCGTTGATGTATTTGGACATTGAGGTGTACCTTTCGGAATAATTACAGTCCGGTCAAGTTTACCACGGGGTTTATTTATATGGGACCACGGCAGGGTACGGGGCTGCCGCGGACACAAACATCTCAATCTGTAACAGGTGGGAGCGGAATCCGGGTCTAGATGTTACAGATCGAGACAAACGGACGACCCGCCAGACTAACGTCTCGATCTGTAACATCTAGGACCAGAATTTCCTTCTTCCTGTTACAGATCGAGACAAAGGAAGACGTCCTATCCCAATGTCTCAATCTGTAACAGTAACTCGGTAAAACGGGGCCCAGATGTTACAGATCGAGACAGAAGAAACTCTCCCCGACTTCAATCTCAATCTGTAACATCTAGGACCGATTTCCCCCTCTACCCGTTACAGATCGAGACAAACGTCGGACCCGCTTGGCAAACGTCTCAATCTGTAACATCTGGGACCAAAAATCTCCCCTTCCTGTTACAGATCGAGACGATCGTATGACTGTGGACTCAACATCTCGATCTGCAACAAGAAGCGGCATCGACCGCGAGCTTGGGTGGCGGTGCCCGCGGTCTGGCAAGGACGACATCCGTGCTGGGTCTCCCCTCGCCTGCCGTTGGCGGATGCTGCGGGGCTGTTCGCCGCATTGCCGCCGCACTGGGGGTGTGCACACCATAGGATAGTCTTATTGACAGCCTGTCAACTCGTCTGGGAGGCACAGTGACAGAAACGTTTGATATCGCGATTGTAGGCGCGGGCATCACCGGATGCGCCATCGCGCGGCAGCTCGCGCGCTATGACCTGTCCATTTGCGTGGTCGAGGCGGCCAACGATATTGCGCTGGGCGCGTCGAAGGCCAACGGTGGCCTGGTGCACGCCGGGTACGATCCGGCGCCGGGCACGGTAAAGGCTCAGGTCAACGCCCGTGGCTGTGAGCTGTATGGCACCTGGGCCCAGGAGCTGGGCTTTTTGTTCCGGCGCACCGGGTCTATGGTGCTGGGCTTTAACGACCAGGACCGCGCGCATCTGGAGCAGCTGCGGTGCAACGGCCTGGCCAATGGTGTACCCGAGCTATCCATCATTGGCCCCGAACGCATCCATGAGCTGGAGCCGCGCGCGAGTGCCGAGGCAACGTGCGCACTGTGGTGCCCTTCGACCGGATTTGTCGATCCGTTTGAGGTCGCCATCGCTGCGCTGGAGAACGCTGTCGCCAACGGGGTGACGTTTATGCGGTCCGCACCGGTGGAGGCGATTGAGGTCGCTGGCCCGGGCGACGGTTCCGCGCGCTTTACGCTGGCGACGCCTGGCGGCAACGTGCGCTGCCGCTATCTGATCAATGCTGCGGGCAACGGCGCCGCGGACATCTCGCATATGGCGGGCGCCGAGGGGTTCCAGATGGTCTGGCGCCAGGGCAACATCGTGGTGCTGGACAAGGAACCGCGCGCGCTCATGCCGCTCTACCCCGTTCCCACGCCGGTGTCGAAGGGCGTCATTGTGACTGGCACCGTGCACGGCAACACCGTGATCACCGCGACCGCCGCCGTGCGCGAGCCGGGCGACACGCAGACCTACACCGGCGACGTTAACGCGCTGCTGACCGGCGCTCGCAAGCTGGTGCCCGATCTGGACACGCGCCGCGTGGTGCGCGCGTTTGCCGGCGGGCGTCCGGTCATTCAGGGAACGAACGACTTCTTTATTGGGCAATCGGCCGTGGTGCCGGGTCTGTTCCAAGCGGCGGGCATTCAGTCGCCGGGCGTGGCGAGTGCGCCGGCCATTGCCGAGCGCATGGAGCAGGTCCTGCGCGATGCCGGCGTGGCTCTGCGCGAACGGGACGATTGGGACCCGATTCGCCGCGCGCCGGACGACTTTGACCGAGCGCCGCTTGCGCGCAAGGAAAAGCTCATCGAGTCCGACCCCGCGTGGGGACAGATCGTCTGCCGCTGCGAGACGGTGCCCGAGGCCGAGATCGTGGCCGCAATCCATCGCTGCCCGGGTGCGGTTTCGGTCGAGGGTGTCAAACGCCGCTGCCGTGCGGGCATGGGCAGGTGTCAAAGTGGCTTTTGCCAGAGCCGCGTGGTGGCGATTCTGGCACGCGAGCTGGGCTGCGATCCCAGCGAGGTGCTGCTGGAGGACGCCGGCTCCTGGCTCGTTGAGGGACCTTTGAAGGGGGTGCGCTAGGATGGCGACGGATATCGAGATGGACGCGAAGCACACGACTGGCGGCGCGGTGGCAACGCAAGCTTTCGACGTCGTTGTAATCGGCGGCGGACCTGCCGGCATGGCGGCCGCACTTGCCGCCCACAAGGCAGGCGCACGCGTGGCCATCGTGGAGCGCGAGCAGCATCTGGGAGGAATCCTCCGCCAGTGCATCCACCCGGGCTTTGGCCTGTCGCACTTTAAGCAGGAGCTCACCGGCCCCGAATACGCGCAGCGGTTTATCGACCAGGTGTGCGCGACCGACATTGTGCTGTTCTTGGACAGCATGGTAATCGGGATTGATGGGGGCGTATCGAGTGCAGGCGGGGCCGAGGGAGACGCCGTCGTCCACGCCGTCACGCTCATGAGCCCCGCCGGCATGTTGCAACTCACCGGACGCGCGGTCGTCCTTGCCATGGGTTGCCGCGAGCGCACCCGCAGCGAGATCAAGATTCCCGGCAGCCGTCCCGCCGGCGTGTTTACGGCCGGCCTGGCGCAGCGATACATCAATATCGAAAACCTCAAGCCCAGCTCTCGCGCCGTCATTTTGGGCTCGGGCGATATCGGGCTCATCATGGCACGCCGCTGCACCCTCGAGGGGATTTCGGTCGAGGGCGTGTACGAGCTCATGCCGTACGCCAACGGTCTGCGCCGCAACGTGAAGAATTGCCTGGACGATTTTGGCATTCCGCTGCATCTGTCGACTACCGTCACGCGTGTGATCGGGCACGACCGTGTGGAGGCCGTCGAGGTAAGCCAGGTCGACGAGCACCTGGCGCCCATTCCGGGGACCGAGCGCGTTGTTCCGTGCGACACACTGCTGCTTTCGGTGGGATTGATTCCCGAGAACGAGCTATCGGCGGGCGCCGGCGTTGAGCTGGACCCCCGCACGCGCGGCGCCGTGGTGGATCAGAGCCTGCAGACGGGCGTGCCGGGTATCTTTGCCTGCGGCAACGTGCTGCACGTACACGACCTGGCCGATAACGTAACGAGTGAGTCCGAGAGGGCTGGCGCGGCTGCGGCGGCGTGGGCGCTGAATGTCGACGCCGAGGCGGACGCTACGGTCGCGGACTGCGAGCTCACGGTCTCCCCTGCCGGCATTGCAGGCTACGCACTTCCTGGACGCATTACGGCTGTGGCACTCACCAAACTCAACTTCCGCGTGCGCCGACCGGTCGACACCGCCCGCGTGCGAATCCTGGCTAACGGCGAAGAGCTGTTTGCGGGCAAAGTCCGCGCGTTTAAGCCGAGCGTTATGGAAAGTTTCCCGCTACCGGCGAAAGTCATCCAGCAAGCGCTCGACCTTGGTGCCAGCGAGATCATCCTGTCCGTCGATCCCGTCGAGGAGGCATAAGGCCATGAGCGATACCGTGATCGAGACACTGCAGTTCAACTGCACGACCTGCCCGTCCGAATGCCTCCTGACCGTGGAAGTCGAGCGCGACGCCAAAGGCGCCGTGGTAGAGGTGCGCTCCGTAACCGGCAATAGCTGCCCCCGCGGTGATAAGTTCGCACATCAGGAGCTCATCTGCCCCATGCGCGTACTCACCACCACCGTAGCCGTATCTGGCGGCGACGAAGTCCTGCTCCCCGTACGCACAGCCGAGGCCATCCCGCTCGAACTCCACGCCCAAGCCATGGCCCTCATCCGCGGCCTGGTAGTCGAAGCCCCCATCCACATGGGCGACGTCGTGCTGGAGAACCTCCTAGACACCAACATCAACCTAATCGCCAGCATGGATGTGACAAAGGGACAGTCCCTTTGTCACATCAAGTAATCATTTTGGGACGGGGCTCTTTTAGCCACTTTTGCCTGCCGCCCCAGAAAAATCGTGCCAAGGAGTGTCCCAAGGTGCCGGCATAAAAGGAACGTCCCTATGTGCCGGGCATGGGATACCATGGTGGCAACCTAGCGAAAGGATGTTTCATGGCACATGTCGATGACCAGCGTGTGGTGCGCGTGCTCGATGCGCTCGAGGCTCAGCACCCCGGCGCGCAGCTGCTCGTAAACGACCCGTGGTCAATCTATTACCTGACCGGCTTTTATGCCGATATGTTCGAACGTTTTTGCGGCGTGCTGCTCGCGCGCGATGCCGAGCCGGTGATCTTGGTCAACGCGCTGCATCAGCTACCCGAGTATGACAATGCCCGCGTCGCCTACCACACCGATACCGATATCGTGGCCGATGCCATCGCGCGCGAAGTCAATCCGACCAAGCCGCTTGGCATCGATACCGTTATGCGCTCAGGCTTTTTGATGCCCCTCATGGATCGCCACGCCGCGAGCGAGTTCTTCCTGGGCGACTTTGCCGTCACCGCAGCACGCACGTACAAAGATGCTGCCGAACAGGAGCTCATGCGCGTGTCCTCGGCCGCCAACGACGCCGTAATGGCCGACGCCATCAAGCTCGTTCACGATGGCGTGACGGAGCGCGAGATTGCCGATCAGATGCTCGGTCTATACCGCAAGCATGACTGCGAGGGCTTCAGCTTTCCGCCGATCGTAAGCTTTGGCGCCAACGCCGGCGACCCGCACCACGAGCCCGACGGTACCGTGCTCAAGCATGGCGACGTGGTGCTGTTCGATATTGGCGGACGCCATCGCAACTACTGCTCGGACATGACGCGCACGTTCTTTTGGGGCGAGCCGGACGAGGAGACGGCGCGCATCTACGACATCGTGCGTCGCGCCAACGAGGCGGCCGAGGCGATCATCACACCGGGCGCGCGCATGTGCGACCTGGACCGTGCCGCACGCGACGTGATTGAGGACGCGGGCTACGGCAAGTACTTCACCCATCGCCTGGGCCACTCAATCGGCCTGCAGGACCACGAGCCGGGCGACGTCTCGCTCGTCAACGAGCAGGTTATCGAGCCGGGGATGACCTTCTCCATTGAACCGGGCATCTACCTCCCCGGCCGCACCGGCGTCCGCATCGAGGACCTGGCCCTAGTCACCGAGTCCGGCGTCGAGATTCTCAACGCCTATCCCCACGATCAGATCCGCCTGGACTAGCAAATGCGGCAAAGGGACAGCCCCTTTGCCGCATCCCGCCAAGACCGGGCCACGAAAACGGCCTATCTACTACGTTTAGCCCGCATGGGTCGACCATGCGGGTCTTTTTTGAAAATCGGCAAGCCGTCTACCTGCGGTTTTAATTTCCCGATTTTCCGTGTGGTCGAGGGTAGTCGGCAAAACGTAGTAGATAGGCCCATTTCGTGGCGAGCGGGTCAATTCAGAGCGCAGGATAGGCTCTAGCGCAGCAGGCCGGCCACTTCGCCGGCTAGGGTTATGGTGCCGGCTGCTACGAAGGGCTCGCCCGCGGCATCGAAGGCAGCAAGGGCCTCGGACACGCTGGGGTATACGCCCGCGAGCTTATCGGCGTCCACCAGGGCGGCAAGCTCCTCTGCCGACAGGGCGCGGTCTGAATCGGTCTGGGTCACGACTACGCGCGGGAACGCCGGAACCAGCACGTCGACGATACCCGCCACGTCCTTGTCGGCCAACGCGGCACACAGCAGCGTGGGGCGATTCTCCACACACGGGTCGATTTCATCGAGCGCGCTCACAAAGTTCTCGCAGCTCTGAGGGTTATGGCAAGCATCGATCAGCTTAAGCGGATCGGTCCCCAGCACATCAAAACGACCCGGCGTGGGGCAGCCCATAAGCGAAGCATCGAGCTTGTCGTGATCGAGCTCGCGGCCCAAATACCCCTCGCACAGCATAATCGCGCACGCGGCATTCTGCGGCTGATACGCCGGCTTGACCATACGTGACGTATAGATGGCGCGCGGCGTGGTGCAGCTAAACTCCACCGTATCGCCCACATGCGCCGGCACCTTGGTCGTAGCATGGCTCACCACGAGCGGCACAACGCCGCACTCGCGACAACACGCATCCATCACGCGCTGAACGCTCGGCTCATGCGTGCCCTCGCCCAAAACAACCAAACGTCCAGGCTTAATAACCGCAGCCTTCTCCCCCGCAATGGCCTCAAGCGTATCGCCCAAAATACGAGTGTGGTCGAGCCCGATGCCCGTAATAGCAACAGCGACGGGATCGGTCGCACTCGTGGCGTCCCAACGTCCGCCCATGCCAACCTCGAGCACGGCAACGTCCACCGCAGCCTCGGCAAACACCACCAGCGCAGCAGCTGTCAACAGGTCAAACGGCGTTATGGAATACGCGCGCTCCCCCGCCGCCTTACGACGAACATTCACGCGACGCCCCGCCTCAACAGCGGCCGAAACGCCGCGGGCAAACGCCTCGTCACTCACAACGCGCCCGTCGACCTCCATGCGCTCGGGATAGCGCACAAGCTGCGGGGACGTATACAGCGCGGTCTTAAGTCCCTCGCCACGAAGAATAGCAGCCGAAAAACGCGTCGTCGAAGTCTTGCCATTGGTACCGGCAACCTGAATGCAATCGAAATACTCGTCCGGGCGCCCCAGCTCATCGAGCATATCGACAACCGTCTCCAACAACGGCCCAGCATCCCCAGAAATCCGCCCCGTATCAGCAGCAAGCCCAACAGCCTCACCAAACGAAAGCAAATCAAACGAGAACGGGACGACATACGACCCAGAACGCTTAGACATTTTCAGAACCGCCATTCATAGCAAATTAAACAGTATAGGTAGAGGATAGTCAGCGAAAACGCCTCTGATGAGCCAAGGTGCCGTGAAACAAGGGCGCATAGGGCTTATGCCCATGCGCCCGAAGTTGAACGGCAGATTGGCCATCAGAGGCGTTTGCAGCGTCGAGCCAGCCGCCGTTCGTTAGAACGGCGGAATAGGTGTCCGCAGTAGCGAGCAACGCCCCAAACCGCGTCCCCCAGTAACGCCTACGAGAAGTCAGCAACCTGAGCAGTCAGCGCCGCCAGGATCTCCTTGAGTTCAGCTGCACGGTCCCTCTTCTTCTGGACCACCGCGGGCGCGGCCTTAGCCGCAAAGCCCTCGTTAGCCAGCGTCTTCTCGCAGCCAGCGAGCTCCTTCTGGGCTGCGGCGATCTCCTTCTCCAGGCGCGCCTTCTCGGCCGAAAGATCGACCTTGCCCTCGAGCACCACAAAGACCTCGACGCCGCTGTCGACCACGGCGATGCTCGCAGCCGGCTTCTCGACGTCCACACCCATGACCAGCGAAGCAGTATTGGCCAGCGGCTCAATCGTCGAGCGCAGGCTCTCGAGCTTCTCGATATCCTCGGCACCGGCACGCACGACCACGTCGAGCTCGGCCTTGGGGCTCAAGCGATAACGCGAACGGGTGGCACGGGCGGCCGAAACGACAGTGCGGCACAGCTCAAACGCGCGCTCGGCGGGCTCGTCGACGTACTTGGCGTAGTCGGCGGGCTCCGGCCACTTGGCGATCATCAGTGCCTCGGCGCGGTCCACGTTGCCCTCGGCGTCCAGGTCGAGAACGCTTGCCGGCATGTTGTCCCAGATCTCCTCGGTGACAAACGGCATAAGCGGGTGCATCAGGCGAATGGAGGTGTCGAGCACAAAGATCAGATTGCGCTGAGCCTGCAGACGGCCTTCGCCCTTCAGGCGGGCCTTGGTAACCTCGACGTACCAGTCGCAGACCTCGTTCCAGAAGAACTGCTGCACGCCGCGGGCCATGTCGCCAAAGGTATAGTTCTCGATGCCCTCGGTGACCATCTTCACGGCCTTGGCCAGGCGGCTGAACATCCAGGCGTCGGCCGGCGTCTCCACGACGGGCTCGCCGGGCGTGTAGCCCTCCATGTTCATGAGCAGGAAACGGCTGGCGTTCCAGATCTTGGTCACAAAGCTCTTGGCCTGCTCGGTACGCGGGCTGTCGATAAGCTTCTTGGTCTTCTTGTCGATGTTCGCGTCGAACTTAACATCCTGGTTGTTGGTGCACAGCGTGAGCAGGTTGAAGCGCATGGCGTCGGCGCCGTACATGCCAATGAGGTCCATGGGGTCAACGCCGTTGCCCTTGGACTTGGACATGCGGCTGCCGTCCTTGGCCAGGATCGTCGGGTAGATGACGACGTCCTTAAACGGCACCTCGTCCAGGAAGTACAGCGAGCTCATGACCATGCGGGCGACCCACAGCGCGATGATGTCGCGCGCGGTGACGAGCGCCGTCGTGGGGTGATGGCCCTCGAGCAGCTCCGGCTTTTGCGGCCAGCCCTGCGTGGCGAAGGTCCAAAGCTGCGAGCTAAACCATGTGTCCAGCACGTTCTCGTCCTGATGCACGTGATGGCCGCCGCACTTGGGGCACACGTCGGTGTCTTCGGTAAGGGCGTCCTCCCAGCCGCAGTCCTCGCAGTAGAACACGGGGATGCGGTGGCCCCACCACAGCTGACGGCTGATGCACCAGTCCTTAAGGTTCTCCATCCAGGTGGTGTAGGTCTGCGTCCAGCGCGCGGGGTGGAAGGTGACCTTGCCGGAGTTGACGGCGTCGAGCGCCGGCCCCTTGAGCTTGTCGACGGCGACAAACCACTGCTCGGACAGCCACGGCTCCAGGGCGGCGTCGCAACGGTAGCAGTGCATGACGGAGTGGTCGTGGTCCTCGACATGGTCGAGCAGGTCGTGCTCCTCGAACCACTTGATGACGGCCTCACGGCACTCCTCGCGGGTCATACCGGTGAACTCGCCGTAGCCCTCAACGACCACCGCGTGCTCGTCGAAGATATTAATCTGCGGCAGGTCGTGAGCCTGACCCATGGCGTAGTCGTTGGGGTCGTGGGCCGGGGGGACCTTAACGAAGCCGGAACCGAAGTTGGCGTCGACGTGCCAATCCTCAAAAATGGGGATCTCGCGGTCGACGATGGGGAGCTTGACGGTCTTGCCCACGAAGGCAGCCTTCTCGGGGTCCTTCGGAGAGACGGCGACGCCCGTGTCGCCGAGCATGGTCTCGGGGCGCGTGGTGGCAACGACGATGTAGTCCTGGCCGTTAACCGGCTCGGTCAGCGGATAGCGCAGGTGCCACAGGTGGCCCTTCTCGTCCTTATACTCGGCCTCGTCGTCCGAGATGGCGGTGGTGCAGTTGGGGCACCAGTTGACGATGCGCTTGCCGCGGTAGATCAGACCGTCGTGGTACCAGTCGCAGAAGACCTTGCGCACGGCCTGGGCGTAGTCCTCGTCCATGGTGAAGCGCTCGTTATCGAAGTCGACGGAGCAGCCCATGCGCTTGATCTGCTCGACGATGATGCCGCCGTACTCGTGGGTCCAATCCCAGCAAGCGTCGACAAATTTGTCGCGACCGATCTCCAGGCGGCTGATGCCCTCGCTCTTGAGCTTCTTGTCGACCTTGGTCTGCGTGGCGATACCGGCGTGGTCAGTGCCGAGCACCCAGCGCGTGGACTTGCCGCGCATGCGGGCCATACGGATGATGGCGTCCTGGATGGAGTCGTCGGTGGCGTGACCCATGTGGAGCTTGCCGGTCACGTTGGGAGGCGGAATGGTAACAGTGCAGTCGCCCACGCCCTCGCGGCGCTTGTAGTAGCCGCCGTCGAGCCACTTCTGCAGGATCGCCGGCTCGTTGGTCGACGGATCGTAGTTCTTGGGCATTTCTTCCATATATCTCTCCCTTGCCCACCGGGGAGGAATGTAGGCCCGATTTTCGCTCGGTCAAGTCCTGGCTCGCACGAAGACCACATTAAGTGGTCTTCGGCTCGTGCGGAATCTACGAAAATCGGGCCTACATTCCTCCCCTTAGGTATCGATTACTTCAGTCTGAATGACTTCGCTGAGGCTTGAACAAACACACAGAATAACACAGGTAGTTGGGGTTATTGCGTATCTATAAAATAGCCTCCGACCGCGGGTGGCCGGAGGCTATTTACAAACACGTTTTTGGCTGGTTTAGGTGTAGATGCGCTGGGGCTGCTCTTCGCCCTTGACCGCCGCTTCGGTTACGACGACCTTGGCCACGCCCTCCTCGCTGGGGAGGTCGAACATCGTCTGCTGCAGCACGTCCTCGCAGATGGCGCGCAGGCCGCGGGCGCCGGTCTTGCGGGCAAGCGCCATGCGGGCGATCTCATGCAGAGCGGCGTCCTCAAACTCAAGCTCAACGTCCTCGAGCTGGAACATCTTACGGTATTGACGCACCACGGCGTTCTTGGGCTCGGTCAGGATCGACACCAGATCGTCCTCGTCGAGCGCCTGCGTCTGGGTGACGACGGGCGTACGGCCCACGAACTCGGGGATCATGCCAAAGGCGTTGAGGTCCTGCGGGAGCACCTGACGAAGCAGGTCGTTCTCGTCGACCGAGGTGGGGCCGGCGATCTCGGAGTTAAAGCCCACGCCCTTGTTGCCCACGCGATCGGCAATGATCTTATCCAGGCCCACAAAGGCACCGCCGCAGATGAACAGGATGTTCGTCGTGTCGATCTGCAGCAGCTCCTGCTGGGGATGCTTGCGGCCGCCGGTGGGCGGAACGCTGGCCACCGTGCCCTCAAGAATCTTAAGCAGTGCCTGCTGAACGCCCTCGCCCGAAACATCTCGGGTGATGGAGAGGTTCTCGGCCTTGCGGGCGATCTTGTCGATCTCGTCGACGTAGATGATGCCCACCTGTGCACGCTCAATGTCGCCATCGGCGGCGTTGATGAGCTTGAGTAGGATGTTCTCCACGTCCTCGCCAACGTAGCCAGCCTCGGTGAGCGCAGTGGCGTCGGCGATGGCAAACGGCACCTCGAGGATGCGCGCGAGCGTCTGGGCCAGCAGCGTCTTGCCGGTACCGGTGGGGCCGAGCAGCAAAATATTGGACTTGGCGAGCTCCACCTCGTCCATATCGTCGTCAAACTGGCCGCCCATACCCGAAGCCTCGTCAAGGGCGGACACCGCGGCACCGCCCTCAATCACGCGACGGTAGTGGTTGTACACGGCAACCGACATGGCGCGCTTGGCGTCCTCCTGGCCCATAACATAGGCCGAAAGCTCGTCATAGATCTCGTGCGGCGTCGGCACGTGCGTGATCACCTGACGGTCGTCCTCGAGCTCAAAGCCCTCCGTCTCGGGATCAACGGCGGGCTGGGACGCAGCCTGGCCGTGGTCGTTGAGAAAACCCGGGAGATTGCCGTTGCGGGCGGCGTCCATAAAGTCCGAAGCCAGCGACTCCTCCAGGATCTCGGAGCAGGCGGCGACACACTCGTCGCAGATAAAGATGTTGGTCGGACCCTTAACAAGGCGGCGAACTTGTCCCTGCTCTTTTCCGCAGAAGGAGCAACGGATGGGGTTACCGTTCTCGTCGAAGTTGTCCTGCATGTTACCGGCCATCCTAGGCGTCCTTCGCGGCAAGGTCGCGCGAGGTGACAATACGGTCGATCAGGCCGTAGTCGAGGGCCTCGGCAGCGGTCAGGTAGTTGTCGCGCTCGGTATCGGCCTGGACCTTCTCGATGGGCTGGCCCGAGGCGTCGGACAGGATCTGGTTGAGCTCGCGGCGAGTCTTCTTGATCTCCTCGGCCACAATCTCAATCTCGGTCTGCTGGCCCTGGGCACCGCCGCTGGGCTGGTGAATCATGACTTTGGAGTGCGGCAGGCAGAAGCGCTTGCCCTTGGCGCCGGCCGAAAGCAGCACGGCGGCCATGGACGCGGCCATACCGACACAGATGGTGGAGACCTGCGGCTTAATGAAGTTCATGGTGTCCAGAATCGCCAGGCCGGAGTAAACCTCGCCGCCGGGCGAATTGATGTAGAGCGAGATATCCTTCTCGGCATCCTGGCTCTCAAGATGCAGCAGCTGGGCAACGACCAGGTTGGCGCTGACGGAGTTGATCTCCTCGCCCAAGAAGATGATGCGGTCGTTGAGCAGGCGCGAATAGATATCGTAGCTGCGCTCGCCGCGCGGCGTCTGCTCGATAACGTATGGCACGAGGGCGGAATCGAACTTAGCGATCATACGCATCTCCATTTCTCTTACGGACCAATAGTGGTTCTAGACAAACGTACGGTGCCCGCATGCTATGCATTGGCTGGCACCGTACGAAGCAACCGGATAACCGGCTTATAACTTTACCCCATCACGGGCGCGTACATGCGCTCGCGGGAAAGGTGGCGAGAATTACTCGGCGTCCTTGGCGGTCTCGTCGACCTCGGTCACCTTGGCGTTCTCGACCAGGTGGTCAACGGCCTTGGAGCGACGGATGGACTCGCGGACGGCAGGCATGCGGCCATCGGCAATGAACTCGGCCTTGGAAGCCTCGACGTCCTTGACGCCGGCCTTCTCGAACTCGGCGTTGATGTCGTCCTCGGTGACCTCGATCTTGAGCTCGCGGGCGAGGGCATCGAGCGCCAGGGACTCACGGGCGACGTCGTTGGCCTGCTTGTGCAGGTCGCCGATGAACTGCTCCATGGTCAGGCCGGAAGCGGGCAGCCAGGTGTCCAGGGTCATGCCGCGGGCAGCGAGGTTGGACAGGAAGTTCTGGCCAAGCTCCTCAAAGACGGACTGCTCGTAGTCGGCGTCCATCTCGTCGAGCTGCAGACGCTCGGCGAGAGCGGAGACACAACGGTTCTCCTTCTCGGCCGGGAGGCGGGAAGCCTTGTCCTGCTCGATCTCGATCTTGATGGCGTCGCGCATGGCCTCGATGCTGTCGAAGCCAAAGTCGGACTTGACGAGCTCGTCGGTGAGCTCGGGGGTGTTGCGGACCTTGATGCCCTTGACGGTGACCTCGACGGTGTGGGTCTCGGCCTCCTCGCCCTCCTCGACCTCGTCGGTCCAGGTGACGGTCTTGACGTCGTCAACGTTGGCACCGATCAGGGCCTCGTTGAACTCTGCCGGGTTGCTGTCGCTACCGGCGATGAGCATGCGGCCCTCGGCAGCGAAGTTGTCGGCGTTCTCGACGGCCTTGAGGTCGACGGTAACGTAGTCCTCGGCCTCGACGGCGCGACCCTCGACGTCCTCGAAGGTGGCACGGTAGTTGAGGAGCATCTCGACCTGGTTGTTGATCTCGGACTCGGTGACCTCCGCGGGAGGCATCTCGATCTCAACGGCGTCGAAGGAGGAGAGCTCAGCGGCAGGACGCAGGGAGAACTCGACGGTGTAGGTGTAGTCCTCGTGATCCTTGGCGAGGTCGAGCTCTTTGTAGTCACCGTTCTTGGTGGGGACGATGTCCAGCTCGTTGAGGACGACGGGCTCGTTGGCGGCGATCAGGTCGTTGGTGGCCTGAGCGAGGGTAGCCTCGGCGCCAAGAGCAGAGTCGATGACCGGACGGGGGGCCTTGCCGGCGCGGAAGCCCGGGAAGCGGTACTTCTTGGCGGTGTCCTTGTAGGCCTTCTTGATCGCGGCGTCGACGTCGGCGGCCGGGATGGTGACCGTAGCGGTGAGCTTGGCGTCCTTGACGTCAGAAGCGGTGATGTTCAACACGTTCCTCCTCATACTGCCCAGCTTATCTGAGGTGCTGGTACCTTTATGCAACAAAGAGTCGCGACGGCGGGAGCCGACGCAGGTGCGATGGTGCGGGCGAAAGGACTCGAACCTTCACGGGAATCCCACCAGAACCTAAATCTGGCGCGTCTACCAATTCCGCCACGCCCGCATGAGCGCACAGACTAGGAATGATAGCAGATACGAACGGCAAGCGCACGCACACCTTTTACAGGCTCACGACCTCACCACGAGTGCAAAAGGCGGGACGAGTTGCCCCGCCCCGCCAATTACGACTTGTTCGCTGACCCGCTACTCCCCCAGCAGTGCTTTCTCCGGCGTAATCGGCAGCGAGCGGACCTGGTGGCCGGTGGCATGTGCGACGGCCGAGGCCACGGCGGCGAGCGGCGTGTTGATGACGACCTCGCCGATCGACTTGGCGCCAAACGGACCCGTCGGCTCGTAGCTCGGCTCAAAGGCCACGCGAATGCTGCCGATATCCAGGCGCGTGGGCAGCTTGTAGCTCATAAAGTTGCCGGTGCGCAGGCGTCCGCGATCGTCATGCTCGACAATCTCGTAGAGCGCGTGGCCGATGCCCTGGGCAATGCCGCCCTCGGCCTGAACGCGCGCGAGCGCCTCGTTGATCACGGTGCCGCAGTCGACGGCAGCCGCGTAGTCCACAACAGTCACCTTGCCGGTGGCCTTGTCGACCTCGACCTCGGCAATGCCGGCCATAAACGGCGGAGGCGAAACGGGCAAGCAGGCAGAGGCATGCGAGGTGAGCGCGTCGCCGCCCGCGATGTTCTTGACACACAGGTTGGCAAAGTCGCGCAGCGTGAGGTAGCGGTTCTGCTCGCGCGCGGCGCGCTCGTCGGACAGACGCACGTACTGGCCATCGAAGACCACGTCGGCGGCGTCCACATCCCACATCTGGGCGGCCTTGGCGCAAATCTTCTCGCGCAGCTCGGTCGCGGCGTTCTTGGCGGCAAGGCCCGTCACGTACGTGCCCGAGCTCGCATACGAGCCGGCGTCGAACGGCGACACATCGGTGTCCACGCCGCGCACCACGATCAGCGAGCTCTCCACGCCCAGTTCCTCGGCGGCAATCTGCGCCAGGATCGTGTCGACGCCCATGCCGTTATCGGTAGCGCCGGTGCCGATGGTAATGAAGCCGTCCTCTTCCAGGCGCATGTCAATGCCGGCGATGTCCACGTTGGAGATGCCCGAGCCCTGCATGGTGAGCGCGCAGCCCAGGGCGCGCACGCGGTCGCCCAGGTCCACGGCCAGCGGCTTGTCGCGCCAGCCGATCATGTCCATCGCACGCAGCAGGCAGCGGTCGAGCGCGCAGGCGTTGAGCTTCTCGTTGTAGTACTGAGGCATGGTCTCGCCCTCGCGCACGATGTTCTTAAGGCGCAGGTCGGCGGGGTCCATGTGCAGCATGTCGGCGAGCTCGTTGACGGCGCTCTCCACGGCAAACTGGCCCTGGGTGGCACCGTAGCCGCGATACGCGCCGCCGCGGTTGGTGTTGGTGTAGACCGCATCCCACCTAAAGCGGCTCGCCTTCACATGGTTGTAGATGGGCAGGCTCTTGTGGCCCGAGAGGCCGATCGTCGTGGTGGCATGTTCGCCGTACGCGCCGGCATTGGACAACGTGTGCAGGTCGATAGCCGTGATGGTGCCGTCGTTCATGGCGCCCAGCTTGACGGTCATCTGCATCTGGTGACGCGAGTTGCCCGCGGTGATGGTCTCCTCGCGGGTGTAGCAGCAATAGCTCGGACGGCCGGTCTGCTGGGTCACGAACGCCACGAAGATCTCGCAGCAGCCCGTCTGCTTGGAGCCAAAGCCGCCGCCGATGCGCGGCTTAATGACCTGCACCTGCGACTGCGGGATATCGAGCGACTGCGCGACCATGCGGCGCACGTGGAAGGGCACCTGCGTAGAGGTGGTCACCGAGATGCGGCCAAACGCGTCGGTCGTCGCGAAGGCACGGAAGGTCTCCATGGGCGCGGTCTGGGTGGCCTGACTGGTGTAAGTGCGCTCAAAGACGATGTCGCTCTGGGCGAAGGCCTCGTCCAGGTCGCCATAATCGCTGGTACCGCTACACACCAGGTTGCGCGGGACATCGCCGCCCTGCGGGAACATAAAGGTCACGTCGCCCTCGGGGTGGACCACGATGTCGTTATCGAGTGCCTGGGTAAAGTCGAGCAGCGGCTCGAGCACCTCGTAGTCGACTTTGATGAGCTTGAGCCTGTCTCTTATACACATCTGACGCTGCCGAC
>ERZ1026866.773-NODE-773-length-18292-cov-19.133355_pt1 | contig 18292 bp, 17 predicted proteins | sample MGYA00380163_ERZ1026866 | MGnify/ENA primary metagenome ERZ1026866 (study PRJEB33269, sample SAMEA4719799) | human gut metagenome | biome: human-associated habitat; feature: organic feature; material: feces | place: Cameroon | collected 2013-10 ...
AATAACTTTTTATAAAACTTACAAACATATTCCGAGAATTACTAGATTTCGCTAATAATTTAAATTCTAAAGCTCATCTAGATATTCTCTTCATACTGTTTGTAAGCTTTATTTGTTATATTTTGATAAAGACCTTTTTTAATAAATACACTTGATTTCTAACCAAGCTTCATCATATTTTCTAAGTATTTTAGAAGGTAAATCTATAAATACCTCACAATTTTTTAATGACTCTTTATCTGGATATGCAACTTTATTATCTCTTATATCCTCAGGTAAAAGGTCATATGCGGCTGTGTTTGGAGTAGAGTATCCTATATATTCTACATTTTGCTCAGCATTTTCAGAATCGCAAAGGAAGTTTATAAACTTCTCAGCATTTTCTTTATGCTTTGCATTTTTAGGAATTCCTATAGCATCAAACCATTTATTTGATCCTTCCTTAGGAATAGCATAAGCTAAATCAGGATTTCTCTCTATCATTGTTACAGCATCTCCAGACCAAGCAACAGCAAGGGAAGCTTCTCCACCAACCATGGCATCTTTAACTTGGTCAACCATATAAGCTAAGATTAATCCATCTTTTTTTTGAGTCATAAGTTCCTTTTTAGCAGCTTCTATTTGATCTAAGTTTTCAGTATTTAATGAATATCCTAATTTTTTTTCTGCAACAGCCATAGCATCTCTAACGCTATCTGGCATTATAACCTGATCCTTATATTTAGGGTTCCAAAGGATATTCCAACTATCTACAGGATCACTAACTTTCTTTGTATTATATATTATTCCAACTGTTCCCCACATATATGGTACTGAGTATTCATTAGTTGGATCATAAGCTAAATTTTTAAATTGTTCTCCTATATATTTATAATTAGGAATATTAGAATAATCTATCTTAGCTAACATATCTTCTTCTTTCATTTTTTCTATCATGTAATCAGAAGGAATTACTATATCATAAGATACATTACCACTATTAAGTTTTTGATACATTATTTCATTAGTATCATAAACATCGTACTTAACATCTATTCCAGTTTCTTCTTTAAATTTAGTAAGTAGTTCTGGATCTATGTAATCTCCCCAGTTATAAACATAAAGAACGTTATTGTTTTTATCTTGAGTAGCTTCCTCATCCTTTTTTGGTCCACAACCAAGAAAAAGAGATGATAAAAGAAGTGTTGAACAAGTTAATGCTAAAAATTTTTTTAATTTCATATTAACGTTCCTCCTTTACTAAAGATTGTTTTCTATTAGCAATAAGAAGTAATGCTAAGACAACTATAAACATTAATGTTGAAAGAGCATTTATTTCTGGAGAAATACCTCTTCTAGCCATAGAATAAATTTCTATAGAAAGGTTAGAAACACCAGGACCTGTAGTAAAGAAACTTATAACAAAGTCATCTATTGACATTGTAAATGCTATTAAGAATCCTGCTGCTATACCAGGCATTATTTGAGGAATTACTACCTTTCTTAAAGCGTAAGATGGTTTTGCTCCTAAATCCAAAGCTGCATCAGTTAGATTTGGAGGCAATTGTCTTAGCTTAGGTAAAACAGATAATATAACATAAGGAATATCAAATGTTATGTGAGCTAAAAGCATAGTCCAAAAACCAGGTTTTAAATTAAATAAAACTCCACCAATAGCAAATAAAGTCATTAATGAAATACCTGTAACTATATCAGGATTTAACACAGGTAAATAGTTTACGTTTAATAATAAGGTTCTAGGACCTTTTTTCATATTATTAATTCCTATAGCACTTATAGTACCTATAACTGTAGCAATAACAGAGGCTATTACTGCTATTAAAATTGTATAATAAAGAGCTGATATTATTCTATCATTTTCAAGTAGGGAGCTGTACCAATCAAAAGTAAAGCCACCCCAAACAGCCATAGATTTTGTTTTGTTAAATGAAAATATCATAAGTGTTACTATTGGTGCATATAAAAATATAAATACTAATATTAAATAAAATTTAGAAATAAAATCACCTAACTTTTTTACCATAGCTGTTTACCTCCTTCTTTTCCGTTCTTTTCGTATTTAGACATAAATGCCATTGAAATTAGTATTAATATCATCATAAAGATTGATAAAGCAGAACCGAAGTTCCAGTTACCGATAGTAGTAAATTGTTGTTCTATAAGGTTACCAACTAACATATATTTTCCACCACCTAGAAGGTTTGGAATTACGAAGTTTGAAACAGCTGGCATAAATACCATAGTTATTCCAGAGATTATTCCAGGAATACTAAGTGGTAAAATAACTTTTCTAAAAGCTTGGGCTTTATTTGCACCTAAGTCATAAGCTGCATTAACTAAGTTTTTATCAATTTTTATAAGTACAGTATATATTGGTATAACCATAAATGGTAAGAAGTTATATACCATTCCAAGTAAGATTGCTCCGTCAGTATATAGCATTTTAATTGGACCTATTCCTATATAACCTAAAAGAGTATTAATTAGTCCATCTCTACCAAGTATAGCCATCCACGCATATGTTCTAAGTAAGAAGTTCATCCACATTGGTAATATAAATAAAAGTATTAACATATTTCTTCTTTTTATAGGCAATTTAGAAATCATATAAGCTATTGGATAACCTAAAATTAAACATAAAACTGTTGATAAAACAGCAAGCCATATAGAACGTATAAAAACAGTAAAATATATGGGCTCAAATAATCTTTGGAAGTTTTCAAAAGAGAAAACAAATCTTCCATCAACTTTACTTGTAAAACTAAAGAAAACTATTAAAAGCAAAGGGATAACTATGAATATAGCACTCCATAAAACGTATGGATAAGCTGCAAATGATAAATTCTTATTTCTATTTTTCATATTTAAACATCACTCTCTTTTTTCATTATGTGTATGCTTTCTGGATCAAGCGATAATCCGATTTTAGATCCTATTTCAGCATGTTTTGTATTGTGTAATATCCAAGTGTGATTTTCATTCTTTACTTCTATTTCATAGTGAACACCTTTAAATATAATTGAAGTAACAGTTCCTTTTAACATACCATTTTCATATTTAACCATTTCAAAATCTTCAGGTCTTATTACAACTTCAATAGCTTCATTCTTTTCAAAGCCTTTATCAACACAGTCAAATATTTTTCCACCAAATTCAACCTTAAAGTCATCTAACATAATTCCATCAACTATATTACTTTCACCTATGAATTTTGCTACAAATGAGTTAGCAGGTTCATTATATATATCTTCAGGGCTTCCCATTTGTTGAATTTCACCTTTATTCATAACAACTATTGTATCTGACATTGTTAAAGCTTCTTCTTGATCATGAGTTACAAATATAAATGTAATTCCTAATTTTTGTTGGATTTTCTTAAGTTCTATTTGCATTTCTTTTCTAAGTTTCATATCTAATGCACCTAAAGGTTCATCTAATAAAAGTACCTTTGGTTCATTTACTAAAGCTCTAGCTATGGCAACCCTTTGTTGTTGACCACCGCTAAGGGCTTCAATATCTCTATTTTCATATCCTTCAAGGGCAACCAATTTAAGCATTTCTTTAACCTTTTGATCTATAATATCTTTAGGAATTTTTTTTAGTTTTAATCCAAAAGCTATATTTTCATACACATTCATATGAGGGAACAGAGCATATTTTTGGAATACAGTATTTAATTGTCTTTCGTAAGGTGGTATATCGTTAATAATATTATTTTCAAAGACCACCTGGCCACTATCTGCTGTTTCAAAACCAGCTATAATTTTTAAAGTGGTTGTTTTACCACATCCACTAGGTCCTAAAAGAGTTAGGAATTCATTCTTTTTTATATTTAAGGAAAGATTATCTAAAATTGTATCTTTTCCATATGATTTAGTTATTCCTTTTAATTCAATAATATTATTATCTTTCAAATCTAACACCTCTGCTTTCTAAATGTTTATACTAAAATGATGGTGGAGTACTTATCCATATAACCTTTGCAGAAATTTTTCCTGCATTAGAAATATAATGATTAGCCTTGGGTTTAAAGTAGAAACTCTCGCCTTTTCTTACTTTTACTTTTTTTTCTCCTAGATGAAGATATATTGCTCCAGATAGGACATACCCAAATTCCTCACCCTCATGAGGCTCTTCTTCAATATATTGTCCTCCGGGTTTAATAGTTATCATTATAGGTTCCATATCATTCTTTTGGGCATTTGGAACTAACCACATAAGGTTATATTTTAATTCTTCATTTTCAGTTTCAAACATATCATCCTTAGAGAAGGCTATTTTTTCATTAGTATCTTCACTAAAGAATTCTGTTAAATTAGTTCCTAATATATCTAATATATCTATTAATGTAGCTATAGATGGAGAAGTAAGGTCATTCTCAAGCTGAGAAATAAATCCTTTAGATAATTCACATCTATTTGCTAATTCTTCTTGAGTTAACTGTTTGGCCACTCTGAGACGTCTAATTTTATCTCCTATTTCCAAGTTTTACACCTCAATTTCATTAATATAAGTTTTACTAAACTTTAAGTTTAAAATTACTAAACAAACATAAATAATTATAAATACTTTTAAAATAAAAATCAACAAAAAAATAAAAATATATTAATATTTAAATATTATCTTAAAATAGTTATTTAGCAACTTTAGAAGGGGGTATTTTTATGAAGTTTAGAGCAATCTACTATTAAATTTAGTATATCTAAACAATAAAGTAACAATGGATAAATAATATATAAAAAATTTCACAGTTTGTGGTAATTTGTGATAAAATACTCTTGAATTAATAAATGATTGGTGTGGTAATGTGATAAAAAAAAGAAACTGTTATAGGAGAGAAGGAAGAAAGGTTTATATAAGAACACCATATTTAGAAGAACTAAGTTATACCGAAAAGCTATGGGGAGATAAGATGAGTATGACTGATATAGGCAAAACAATATCTTTTCCTAGGTATAAGTGGGATAGTTTTTATAAAAAGATGGTGAGCCCTACAGATGGAAGAAATCTATATTGCTTGGTTTTTGATTATAATGACAATCCAGTGGGTGAAGCAAGCTTTCATGGATATGACTCTATAACTAAAACTGCTAGGTTAAATGTTAGAATAGAAAGCGAGCATAGGGGAAAAGGTTATGGAAGTGAAGCGGTATATCTTATTTTAGAATACTTTTTCAATGAATTTGGTGGTTTATATATGCTTGATACAGTTTCGTTAGATGAGAATAGAGAAAGACTTGAAAAAATTGGTTTCAAGATTATGTATAAAAATAAAGATGGTTATTCATATAGATTATCTAAGGAAGATTTTAATAGTCAAATCAAAGACTTAAAAGAGAGAAAATTTGGAATATTTATTTATGATAAGATGGTAGTAAGCACAGTAATATCTTTCTTAGAAATTTTTCATGATATAAATAAATCACTAGATAAAGAGATAATTTCAGTGGAATTAGTAGGTGCAAAAAATAATATAATAAAAGATGGAATGTATGATATAAAGTTTGAAAATGTAAAATCTATAGAGGAAGTAGATCTAGATGTTATAATTGTTCCCGGAAGTAAGAGTAATAAGTTTTATGAAAACGAGGAGTTTGAAAAGCTCTTAAACAATATAAATGGATGTGAAATTGTATTTATTATTGGGAATAGTATAATTCCATTTATAAAAAATAAATTTTTAAGAGGATTAAAGACATATTATTCTAAAGAATGGGTTGAATTAATAAAAGAAGAACTTGCTTTAATATCGTATTCTGATGAAGATATTATTGATAATGGAAGACTTATAATGGTTAAGAAAAAATCCTGTGAAATAGAAGGAATAAAATACATAATTAGAAAATTGTTTGGAGAATCTTTATTAAATAGATTTGATTTATAGATTTGATGCTATATTTTATAGTGTTATGAATAGGAGTTGTTTATTATATGATAAACATAAAATTAGATGAAGACAAAAGAGGAAAAGTTATATTTAGATTAAATATAGATGAGTGTCATAAAGAGAATAGGATATTAAAAAGAGCATTGTTTGAGAGCAGAGTAGTAAAAAATGAGTTTAAATACAATATACCAATGAAGTATTTTTGGCCAATAATAAATAATGTTCATAAAGAATTAATAAGTTTAAGTGAAGATAGTAGACTTGAAGTTTTAGAATTTTCAGATGAATATGAAGAAGTTTATTATTATAATTATAAAGCTACACCAGCTTATATGAAGAAATGGAGAGAGGAAGGGTGTCCTCCAATTTTTAAAATAACAATAAATCCTAAAGATTTAAGTGTGGAGAAAAAGATTATATTTGAAAGATTAATATAAAAAGCTTTGAGAAAAAAATCTCAAAGCTTTTTTATTATTGCCATTCTTCCACATTTTCTAATCCAGGAATAGAAGATGCTTTAAATACTGGTTCTTTAATTCCTGCTTTCTTTTGAGCTGTATAGTCCTTAAGTGCAAGGAAAGAATATTTACCAAGGAATAATATAGTTATTATATTTAGTATAGCCATTAATCCCATGAAAAGATCGGCTAAATTCCAAACTAAATCTACTTTTGCTATTGAACCAAATAATACCATACCTATAACAAGTATTCTGTATATATTTAATAATATTTTATTAGTATGTATAAACTCTATGTTTGTTTGACCATAATAGAAGTTACCTACAATAGAACTAAAAGCAAATAATAATATACAAATTGCTATGAAATAAGCTCCGAAAGGTCCTATTTGAGATACAAGAGCTTTTTGAGTTAATTCTATACCTGTTAGTGAACTATCGGCATATTGACCTGAAAGAAGTATTATGAATGCTGTACAAGAACAAATTAATAATGTATCAGTAAATACTCCTAAAGTTTGAATTAAACCTTGTTTTACTGGGTGAGTAACATCTGCTGTAGCAGCTGCATTTGGTGCACTACCCATACCAGCTTCATTTGAGAATAAACCTCTTTTAATACCTTGCATAACAGCGGCACCAAGTCCACCGGCAGTTAATTGTTTTATTCCAAAGGCTGATTCAAATATAAGTTTGAAAACTGATGGAATTTCAGTAATATTTAAAATTAAAACTATAATAGCAATAAGAATATAAAGAACCGCTAAAATTGGAACTATTATTTCTGAAACTTTAGCAACTCTGTGAATGCCACCGAAGATAACTAAAGCAGTTACTATTACTAATATTATACCAATTGCTTCTCTTGAAAGTCCGAAAGCGTTATTGAATGCAACACTTACTGTGTTAGCTTGAACTGCATTAAATACGAATCCAAAAGAGATTGTAATAAGAATTGAGAATATAATTCCTAACCATCTCTTTCCAAGTCCTTTTTCCATGTAATAGGCAGGACCACCTCTAAAAGAATCTTTATCTTTAGTTTTATATATTTGAGCTAATGTACTTTCTACGAAACTAGACGCAGAACCTATTAAGGCTATAAGCCACATCCAAAAAACAGCCCCAGGTCCACCAACAGCTACGGCTATGGCAACACCTGCTATATTACCAGTACCAACTCTTGAAGCTGTACTTATACAAAATGCCTGAAATGAAGAAACTCCGCCTTTTTCTTTATTTGACTTTCCTATACCGTCTCCTAATAAACGGAACATTTCTTTTGTATATCTAAATTGAACAAATTTAGTTTTAAAAGAAAATAGAAGGCCTGCACATATTAATAAAATAATTAATATGTAGCCCCAAAGAAAATCATTAAAACTAACTATTAAGTTATTAAGTATTTCCATAAATTCCTCCTCCTGTTGATAAGTTTTTTATTTTTTACGTCACACTTTATATCTAATTTTAATATGAATAATAAAAAAATGCAAGAACTAATATTGATTTATTCATATGCTAGATGTTTAAATGAAAAATAGAGGAATTAAATGTTAATAAAAAGTAAAGAGGTATCATTAATGAATAGTACTATATTACAAAGATATAGAGGGATTAAAATCAATAATAAAGCCACTATGAAATAGAAAATTTCTAGTGGCTTTATTTTTCATAAAGTTAAAATGCAAGAAAATCTTTATTCTGTTGCGTAATAGTGTTATTTTAATATTACTAATTCTTATTATTTATACTTTGATTTGGAGTTATAACTCCATTATTTGTATTATTTTCTGTTTGATTTTGAGGGGGAATCATATTTCCACCTATGTTATTGCTATTGTTATTATCATTATTTGGCACATTATTTGGTGCATTATCAGGATTAGTATTTGGAGTTTGTTCATTTGATTTATTATTTTCGTTGGGTTTAATTTCTTCGGTTTTAGTTTCTTGCTTTTTATTTTTTTCATTTACTCCAGTAGTATTATTATTTTTATTAAAATTATTTACATGAGAATTTGTATGATAATTACAATATTGATTAGGAGCAGAACCATTAATAAACCAATCATAATAAACTCTACTGCCTCTAGGGTCTTGAGTACAAAGAGACGTAGGCTTAAGACCAGAATCCATACATACAGCAATCTTACTTATTCCACTAGGTTGTTCAACCTCTTTATACTGTAGGCCTTTATGAGCTAATCCCATTATTTTTCCGAAAATAGGGGACGTAACTATACCACTACTAGTTCTCATTTCTCTAGGTTTATCATATCCAATCCAAATAGCAGCAGAATAATATGGAGTTAATCCTGCAAATAAATAGTCTTTATCTCCAGTAGTAGTTCCTGTTTTACCAGCCACAGGAATATTACCAAATTTAGCAGGTTTTGCAGAGCCACTTTCTACTTGATCTTTAAGCATATCATAAACTATATAAGAAGTTTGAGGACTAAATATTTTAATTTCTTCTGGAGTACTTGTATCAAGAAGTACATTTCCATGAGAATCTAATACTTTTGTATATAATTTAGCATTTGTTTTAACACCATTATTACCAAAAACACCGAAGGCTGAAGCAAGGGTATAAGTATTTCCTCCATCAGGATTATTAGGATCATTTTGAAATTGTCCTAAAGCAGTTGTGGAAATACCTCTAGAATGAGGTCCATAAACAAGACCTAATTTTTCTCCATAAGCTATAGAGTTTGAAACACCAACTTCATTAGCAACTTTTATAGCTGCTAAGTTACTAGAGATTTTAATTGCTTCTCTGAAAGTTAAAGGTCCTCTATAGCTATTATATTCATTCTTAGGTTGATCCTTATATCCAGTAGAAGATAGTTCTTTATTAGTTAGCGGAGAATCATTCACTACAGATCCAGCACCACCAAGTCCTAAATCAATGGCAGGACCATAAACTGTTAATGGTTTTGTTGCAGAACCTATAGATTTTAAATCATAATAAGCTCTATTGTGAGACATAGCAGGTTGCTCTCCTCTTCCACCAACTAAAGCTTTAACATGGCCTGTTTTATAGTCTATTATTGTAGCAGATGCTTGTAATTTATAAACATCATCTTCATTTTTTTCATTAGGATTATTAGTTATAGCTTTATAGTTATTTGGATCATCTAAAACTTTTTGAACGTTATTTTGAAGATTTCTATCCATAGAAGTATAGATTTTTAATCCACCATTAGCTATAAGTTTATCAACTTCATCTTGTGTATATTTATATTTATTCATTAAATCTTGCTTAACTTGAGTTATAGTTGGTCTTGTGAACCATTCAAAATTAGTTTTACTTAATTTATTATTTGGTTTAAATTTTATACCAGTTGTATCAATTTCATTTATCGCATTGTTATATTGTTCACTTGAAATATAGCCAAGTTCATGCATTTTAAATAGTACCGATTTAGTTCTATTTAAATATCTACTTGGATTTTCTTTATTTATTTCTGAGAGACCATCATAGGAAGTAGGTGCTTGAGTAAGCCCTCCTAAATAAGCGCATTCAATTAAATTTAAATCTGAAACATTTTTGCTGAAAAATCTCTGAGCAGCTGCGCTAACCCCATATTGGTATCCGCCCATAGGAATTGTATTCAAATACGTAGTAAGGATTTCATCTTTTGAAAGATGTTTTTCTAATTCTAAAGCTAAGTACATTTCTTTAATTTTTCTCTCGTAACTAACTTCGTTGGTAAGCACAGCATTTTTTATAAGTTGCTGAGTTATAGTTGAAGCTCCTTGAACTGTATTACTTCCTGAGAGTTTACCTTTAATATTAGAAGCTATTACTCCAGCAATCCTCTTTATGTCTATTCCTTTATGTTCATAAAATCTTTCGTCTTCAATAGCTACAAAAGCTTTTTTTAAGTTATCAGGTATCTCATCAGATTTAACCACATAACGTTGTTCACGAGTTATAACATTATCCATAAAGTTTCCCTGATCATCGTAAAGAATGGATGGCTGATTTAGAGATTGAATTGCCTGAACATCTAATTCTGGAGATGAACGTATAATAGAAAGAACATAAAACCCAACTATTGTTATGGCAGTTATCCCTAGAAGCAGAACCCCTATAAAGAACCATTTCAAAAATTTTGTTACTTTCGATTGATTTTTAGGTGAATTTTTCTTCTGCTTTCTATCTTTATACTCTCTTTTTCTTTCAGTCATTTTTTCCTCCTATCATAATAAAACTTTCTATTTCTAAAAAACTACATAATTATATTATTATATATTTAAAGAAATATTATATTATATTATAGCATAATAATATTAAGAGTAAACCAAATTATAAGAGGTGTAGTCTTTGTATTATGTAAATAAAAATAAAAGTAAAATTATAGATTTTAAAAAATATTTAATAATTATTTTATTAATGATTATTGCCTGTTTTTTAATTTTCATATATGCTTTTGATAAAATAATTGCACCTACAGTTTTACTTGTTTCAGATTCGGAAATGCAAGCTAAAACTTTAGATATTATAAATACTAATATTGCTGAGGTTTATACAGAAAAATTTAATTATAATGATGTGATAAAAGTTCAAAAAGATTCATATGGGGCAATAAAAATGATTAATGCTGACACTATAAAATTAAATGAGTTAGCTACAGAGGTTGCTATAAAATCACAGAGGGATATAAAGGAAGTTGGATCAATAGGTGTAAAGATGCCAATTGGATATATAACAAAAAATAATATAATGTCTTATTGGGGGCCTAGTATAACTGTTAAAATGGAGCCTATAGGAAGAGTGGTAGTTACTTATGAGTCCTTATTTGAAAGTGCAGGAATAAATCAAACAAGGCATAAAATTTTGGTTAATGTAAAAACTAATCTTAAAATAATATTACCACTTAAATCAAAAGAGGTTGAAGTGGTAAATCAAATTCCAATTTCAGATACTGTCATAGTTGGAGAAGTTCCAAATAGCATGTGGGGTGGAAATATGCTACAAGGTATTAATGAAGAAAGTAGAGAAGATACAAATTAGCCTATTAAAAAAGGAGGAAATTCCTCCTTTTAATTATTTTTCCCAGTTAAATATGTAAGGTATATTTCTATAGTGATCACCATAGTTTAATCCGTAACCAACAACGAATAAGTCCTCTATTTCAAAACAACAATAGTCTGGTTTTAAATCAACTTTTCTTCTAGAAGGTTTGTCTAAAAGAGTGCAAGTTTTAACTGATTTAGCTCCTAGTGATTTAACATGGTTTATAACAAAATCCATTGTTATACCTGAATCTATGATATCATCAACGATTAAGACATCTAAGCCTTCAATATTATCAGGAATATCATTTACAACTTTAACTATACCAGTACTTTCTTCACCATGGCCATAACTTGAAGTAGTCATAAATCCTATTTGAGTTTTAGTATCTATTGTTCTAACTAAATCCGCTGTAAATATGAAACTTCCTCTTAATAGAGATAAAACATAAAGGTTTTTATCTTTGTAATCTTCAGTTATTTTTTTACCTACAATAGCTATTTGTTCTTTAATTTGATTTTCAGAAATTAGTAAATTTCTATTTTTATCTTCCATAATTTTCTCCCCTAACTATTCCGTATTATTTACAATATTGTATTTATAGTATAAAATTAAATGAAAATTGTCAAGAAACATAATAAATATCACGAGGTGGTAATATATGATACATGGAAATACTGATGGAATAAGGAATTCAGTACTTAAAGAATTAGAAGAACTTTATAAAATAAATGTACCAAAATATAGTGTTTGTACAGAGGATATGATAAATATTATTTCTAGATTATCTTCTCAAATAGAAAGAGAAATTAGTGTAGGAATAAATAGAAAAGGAAAGGTAATTAGTGTAGCTATAGGAGATTCTTCAAGTGTAGAGATTCCATTAATAGATATACACGAAAAAAGATTATCTGGAGTTAGAATAATACATACTCATCCAAGTGGGGTTTCTAGACTTTCTGCTTTAGATATATCTGCCCTTATGAAATTAAAGCTTGATACAATAATGGCTATAGCTGTAGAGGAAGGCAAGGCTAAAGATGCTTCTTTAGGATTTTGCTATGTAGAAAATGAGATTCTTATAAGTGAAGAAGCTCCTCATTTAACTATAGATAAGTGTTTACAAATTAATATTTTAGATAAGATTAATCATGTTGAAGAAGTTATTAAAACAAGCAATGTTGAGGAAGACGATAGTGAAAGAGCTATTTTAGTAGGATGTGACACAAGAGAAAGCTTAGATGAGTTAGAGGAACTTGCTAAGGCTTGTGATATTCCTACATTAGAAAAGGTATTTCAAAATAGAAGTAAAATAGATGCTTCTTTTTATATAGGAAGAGGTAAAGTTTTAGAAATTGCTAACATAAGACAATTAACAAGAGCTAACTTAGTAATTTTTGATGATGAATTATCAGGGGCACAGGTTAAAAATCTTGAAGCTAATTTAGGAGTTAAGGTAATTGATAGAACCACTCTTATTTTAGAAATATTCTCAAGAAGAGCTAAGACAAGAGAAGCTAAAATTCAAGTAGAACTTGCTCAGCTTAAGTATAGAGCTTCTAGACTTATGGGTCTTGGAACTGTTATGTCTAGAACTGGTGGTGGAATAGGAACAAGAGGACCAGGGGAAAAGAAACTTGAAATAGATAGAAGACATATAAGAGAAAGAATATATGATCTTCAAGCTGAGCTTAAAAAAATAAAGAAGATAAGAGAAACTCAAAGAGAGAGAAGAAGTAAGGATAAAACTTCACAGGTTTCCTTAGTTGGATATACTAATGCAGGAAAATCTACTTTAAGAAATACTCTATGTGCAGAATCAGCTTCAACTTTAGCTACTCAAGCTAAGGATAAGGTTTTTGAAGCAGATATGCTTTTTGCAACTTTAGATACTACAACAAGGGCTATAAAACTTCCTGATAATAGGGACATAACATTGACTGATACTGTTGGATTTGTAAGTAAACTTCCTCATGAATTAGTTGAAGCTTTTAAATCAACTTTAGAAGAAGTTATATACTCAGATCTTTTATGCCATGTTGTAGATGCTTCCTCAGATAATGCACAAGAAGAAATTATAGCTGTAGAAAAAGTATTAGGTGAATTAAAAGCTTTAGAATCAGCAAAAATATTAGTTCTTAATAAAATTGATAAGGCTGATGAAGAAAAGCTAAATGAATTAGAAGCAAAATATTCTTCAATATATAATAAGGTAGTAAAAATTTCTGCTAGGGAAAGAATAAACCTAGATAATTTATTAGAAGCAATAAGTGAAGAATTGCCTTATACATTAAAAAGCAAGGAATATATAATTCCTTATACATCTCAACAAGTTGTAGCTTATCTTCATAGAAATACTAATGTAAGTGAAGAAGAATATAGAGAAGATGGAACTTATATAAAAGCAGAAGTGGATGAAGAAGTAGAAAATAAATGTAGAGAATACGAGTTATAATAAGAGTATTAAATTCATGAGTAAAAGCTAAATTCAACAAGAATTTAGCTTTTATTATTACATTTTTCACATCATAAATTATAATATATATAAGTATAATAATAATGATATTAATTTTTAGGATGTGAATCATGGAGACTACGGATACTTTAGATCGTGGAAACATAAGAGGGCGTAGAGAAAGATAAGGAAACTCTAATGGGCAGGAAGATCTTTTTGCAGCTCAAGCAGCTGCAAGTAATAATGAAAGTAATAATGTATGTGCAGATGATTTTAATAAGGTATATAATCAGTTACAGGATATTTTATTAAAAGCAGCTACTATTCAAGCAAGTGTAGCTACATTAAATATAGGTGACGAATATAAAATGTATTATGATAGGGTAGTTAGACCAGCTTTGGACATTATTTATTTTTTAAGTTTTGCAATACAAAATACAGCGGCAGCAGCTAACCTTTATCAATCTAATACTTATGGAAAAAAAGGAGAAGGAAAAAAAGCTTTAGATATTTCTTATGAAATGTTAGAACAGATGGAGGTTGGAATTTGTTTATTGAAAGAGTCTTTAAAAGTTTTAGTGGAAAAAGGGAATTGTTTATAGATATTATTTAATTAATGGGAGTTATTAAGGAGGAAAAAAATTTGAGTGAAATAATATTGAAATATCAAAATTCTTTTAAAACAGTTATAAATGATCTTCAAAAGAATGAGGATGTTATTGGAGTGACGGCATTTGGAAGTATAATAAATGGAGATATATGGGAAGGGTCAGATATAGATTTATTTGTTATTGTAAATGGAGATTTTAAAGGAGTAAAGGATGTTTATGGTGAGGAACTAGGCGTATCTTTACATTTAAAAATAGTATCTAAAAAGTTTCTAGTTAATTTCTGTCAAGAAGAAATAACAGGAAGCACAATACATAGAAAATTCATATCTTCAAAATTAATTTTTTGCAAGGACCAAGAAATATCAGATAAATTTACTTTAATAAAATATTATACAGATGCTCATAGTGAAAAGTGGAACCTTGTTTATTTAAGTGAGCTTTTACAAGATATGAATTTATATAAGAAATGTATTCATAATGAACATTTCTACGCTGCCTTTGAAGCTCTTATGTATTCAGTAGATAGTTTTAGTAGACTATATTTAAATTTTAATGGATATTTAATAACAAAGAGCTCTACTGGTATGCTTATGAAATTAGATGAAAACTTTGAGAAAATGGTTAATGGAATATTCAAAGCATCAGATAAACAGGCTTTAGAATACGTACATTTTTATATTGAAAGCTTCTTAGAGAGAAATATTAGAGGAATAACAAGAGCTTTAGCTGATTTTATGAAAAAACAAAAAGATTATTTAAGTTCAGAAGAAATAAAAAAATCAGAAGAATTCCAAGGGTTTAAAATAGATTTTGAGGAATTATTAGGATATCTTTATAAGAAAAATATAGTTAAGAAAAATGGAAGAGAAAAATTCTCACCATGTGGCCAAAAGCTTATAACAGAAAAAGTATATTTAATAAAAGATAATGTTTAAATAAGGTGTAAGAGATGAAGAAATTTAGTGTGGTTTTTAAAGAGGATTTATGTAAATACTTAATAATATACGATAATATTAAAAGTTTAATTGAAAATGGGGAAATATCAGAAGGAGAAAAGTTACCAACTATAAGAGAGTTAGCAGACTTTTTAGAAGTTAATAAGGTAACTGTCATTAATGCTTATAAGAAACTTGTACAAGAAGGATATGCATATCAATCCCAAGGAAGTGGAACTTATGCTAAAAATAAGGAGGTAGGAAAAAGTTTTAAGCATGATTATAATGATTTATTTAGAAAAATAGCCTCTGGAGATTTAAAAAATTGGATAGACTTTACTGGGGAAACTACTAGTGCAAACTTCTTCCAAGTAGAAAAACTTAAGAAAGTTTTAGACAATGTATTAGTTAGAGATGGTGTAGAGGCACTAATGTATAGTGATCCTTTAGGCTATTTAGAACTAAGAAGAAGTATAAATGAAGAGTTTTGGAATGGAAAAAATAATTTAGATAATATACTTATAATTTCTGGAGCTCAGCAAGGTATTGATATTGTAGGTAAGTCCTTAGTTAATATAAATGATAATATTGTAATAGAAAGGCCAACTTATGGAGGAGCACTTTTAGTATTTAAGCTTAGAAGAGCAAATATATTAGAAATTCCAATGGAGAAGGATGGTCCTAATATTGAAAAGTTTGAAAATTTATTAAAGAGAAATAAAATAAAGTGTTTTTATACTATGAGTTACTTTCAGAATCCTACAGGGATAAGTTGTTCTTTAGGAAAAAAGAAAAAAATAATAGAACTTGCACATAAATATGATTTTTACATATTAGAAGATGATTATCTTTCCGAATTAGTTTATTCTAATGATTTAGAGTATATACCATATAGGAGTTTAGATTCTGAAAGAGTTATATATATAAAAAGTTTTTCTAAAATATTTCTACCAGGTATAAGAATGGGATATTTAATAGCACCAGATAAATTTAAAGAGGAATTTCAAGCTTTAAAGTTTAATAGTGATATAGCTACCTCAAGTTTAATGCAAAGAGCTCTTCAGGATTATATTGCAAAGGGATATTGGAAAGAGCATATAGAAAGATTAAATGAGGAATATTCAAAGAGATATAATTTTATAAAAGAACTTATAGATAATAAATTAGGAGATATGGTTTCTTATAGAGAGCCTAAGGGAGGACTTAATTTATTCTTAAACATAAATAAGAACATAGACATAACTTCTAAAAAGTTATTTTATGAACTGAAAGATAGACAAACTATAATTACTCCAGGAAGCATATTCTTTAAAAATCCTAATGATGGAGATAAAAGCTTTAGAATTGGATTTTCCCAAATAGATTATAGTAAGATAGAAAAAGGAATAGATAATATATACGATGTATTAAAAGGTAGGTAGATATTATGAATTATATAACGGTAAAAAAAGCAGCTGAAGATAGATTTGAAGAGAAAAAATCAGTTTTTATAGGCTATGTTAAAAGAGTTACAACAGAGGAAGAGGCTAAAGAGTTTGTAGCAGAAATAAATAATAAACATAAGGATGCAAGACATAATTGTTATGCCTATGTTATAGGACAAAATATGGGAATACAAAGATATAGTGATAATGGTGAGCCACAGGGAACAGCAGGTATTCCAATATTAGAGGTAATAAAAAAACAAGGAATAACAGACTGTGCAGTAGTAGTAACAAGATATTTTGGAGGAATATTATTAGGCACAGGGGGACTTACTAGAGCTTATACTAAAGGGGCGGCCATAGCTATAAGTGCAGCAGGTATTGTAGAAAAAGTAGAAGGAGCAATGCTTTGTACAGAAATAGATTATGATCTTTATGGAAAGATTCAATATATATGCGGTCAAAATAATTGGCACATAGAGGATACAGAGTTTACTGATAGTGTTAAGATATATATATTAGCAGAAAAAACTATGATAGATGAAATAAAAAAAAGCTTTACAGAAGCAACAAATGGAAAGGCTATAATGAGTACTGATTTAGAAGGAGTTTATTTTAAAGAAGGAAATAGACTTTATGAAAGTTTTGATGAGTAAGCTTTAACTATAGAAAAGAGCCAAGTTGAAGAGAAAAAATCTCTATGATATAATATTTAGGTATTATTTCAAGATATTTAAAGAAATTTAAACTATAGTTCACATATATGTTAGGAGGAATAAGGATGTCAGGACATTCAAAATGGCATAATATACAAGCTAAAAAAGGTAAAATGGATGCCAAAAGAGGAAAAATATTCACTAAGATAGGAAAAGAGATAGCTGTTGCAGTTAAAGAAGGTGGAGCAAACTTAGATGGTAACTCAAGATTAAAGGACGCTGTAGCAAAAGCTAAGGCTGCAAACATGCCAAACGATAACATTCAAAGAGCTATAAAGAAAGCTGCTGGAGAAGGAGATTCAGTAAACTACGAATCAATAGTTTATGAAGGATACGGACCATCAGGAGTAGCTGTAATGGTTGAAGTATTAACAGATAATAAAAATAGATCAGCTGGTAACGTAAGAAGTGCTTTCACTAAAGGTGGCGGAAACATGGGTACATCAGGATGTGTTGGTTTCATGTTCCAAAAGAAAGGTGAAATAGTAATAGAAAAAGCTGAATTAGATGAAGATGAAATAATGATGATGGCTTTAGATGCTGGAGCAGAAGATTTTGCATCAGAGGAAGAAGTATTCATAGTTACAACTTCACCAGAAGATTTTGGTACAGTAAGAGAAGCTTTAGAAGCTGAAGGATTAGAATTCTTAGAAGCAGCAGTTAAAATGATACCAGATACTGAAACTGCTATAAACGAAGACGATGCTAAGAAGTTCCAAAAAATGTTAGACTTGCTTGAAGATGACGACGATGTTCAAGAAGTGTATCACAATGCTGA
>ERZ1026866.781-NODE-781-length-18146-cov-5.023271_pt1 | contig 18146 bp, 13 predicted proteins | sample MGYA00380163_ERZ1026866 | MGnify/ENA primary metagenome ERZ1026866 (study PRJEB33269, sample SAMEA4719799) | human gut metagenome | biome: human-associated habitat; feature: organic feature; material: feces | place: Cameroon | collected 2013-10 ...
GGCGCAGGGTGTCGGAGCGCGCTTCCAGTTTCTGGTTCAGCTGTTCCAGCACCGGGTGCTGCGCCGCATACCGCCCCACCAGAACCGCCGAGCCCAGCTGGTCTAGCGCCGCGATGCCAAGCGCGACCCATACCAGCGGATGCAGCAGCCAGTCCGGCACAAGGGCGCACAGACGCAACAGCAGCCCGTTGCCCCAAAGCACGGTCACCATGCCCAGCGCGCCCCACAGCACCGAGTACTGCAGGCAGACGTAGCCATTCAGGTTGAACTTTTTATCGGAGTAATCCCACCATTTGCGGTTGTGCAGCCGTTCCAGCAGCTTTGCCGTGAGCCACTCCACCACGGTAGCCGTAAGCATACAGGCCACGAACAGCACCACCGGCTTTGTGCGCATATCTGCAAAGCCCACTGCCATCAGGATGGCCGTGGTGCCGTACACAAAGCAGAACGGCCCCGCCGCCATGCCGCGGTTTGCAAACCGCTTGCCCCGGAAGGTAGCCACCACGGTCTCCCCTACCCACCCAAGGAAGGAATAGACCAAATACAGCACGCCCAGCGTATAGAAGTTCAGTGTCATCGCGCTTTCCTCGCCTTCAAATTTTATGCTCTGATTGTACTCGCTTGCGCCGATTTATACAAGAGGACAGCAGAAAAATGTTACAATTGGCGCGGGATTTCATTTTACGAACGCATCATTCCGCTAAAAAAGCCGCTGCACAAACACGGTGCAGCGGCTCTCAGGGTCATTTTTTACAGCTTACAGCTGACTCTTGTACAGCTCCACAATCTCCTCCACGCTGGTGTCGCGGGGGTTACCGGGGCGGCAGGCATCTGCATAAGCAGACTCAGCGAGGAACTGGATGTCCTCTTCCTTCAGGATGCCATTCAGGTTAGTGGGGATGCCAACGTCAGCAGACAGCTGCTTGACGGCAGCGATGGTAGCATCAGCGGCTTCCACATCGTTCATCTCGTCAATGCCCATAACGCCCATGGCCTTACCCACGGCGCGGTAGCGTTCGCCGGCAACGCTCTTGTTGTACTCCAGACCCACCGGCAGCAGGATGGCGCAGGCCACACCGTGGGGGGTGTCATACAGGGCAGACAGGCCGTGTGCCATGGAGTGGACAATGCCCAGACCCACGTTGGAGAAGCCCATACCGGCGATGTACTGGCCCAGAGCCATGCCCTCGCGGCCTTCCGGGGTGTTCTGGACAGCGCCGCGCAGGTTCTCGCTGATGAGCTTGATGGCTTCCAGATGGAACATATCGGAGATGGTGCAGTGGCCCTTGGTGATATAGCCCTCGATGGCATGGGTCAGCGCGTCCATACCGGTAGCGGCGGTCAAGCCCTTGGGCATGGAAGCCATCATGTCGGGATCGACGACTGCGATCTCCGGGATATCGTTGGTATCGACGCAGACGAACTTGCGCTTCTTCTCCACGTCGGTGATGACGTAGTTGATGGTGACCTCCGCCGCAGTACCGGCGGTGGTAGGCACGGCGATGGTGAAGACCGCGTGCTTCTTGGTGGGAGCCACGCCTTCCAGAGAGCGGACGTCGGCGAATTCGGGATTATTGATGATGATGCCGATGGCCTTTGCGGTATCCATGGAGGAGCCGCCGCCGATGGCGACCATGCAGTCCGCTTCTGCGGCCTTGAACGCAGCCACGCCGTCCTGCACGTTGGCGATGGTGGGGTTGGGCTTGATCTCGCTGTAAACAGTATAGGCAAAGTTTGCAGCATCCAACAGGTCGGTGACTTTCTTGGTGACGCCGAACTTGATCAGGTCCGGGTCAGAGCAGACGAAAGCCTTCTTGTAGCCGCGGGCGGTCAGTTCGGGAACGATGTTCTCGATGGCACCGTGGCCATGGTAGGAGATCGTATTCAGAACAATGCGGTCAGCCATAGTTTATATCCTCCAAATCCATTTGCCCCGCACCGAGCGGCAGGGCATTGCTTTGCTCTTACTGTACCACATTGTTAAATATCTTTCAATGTCAATTTCTTATAATTTCTATGAAATTTTTTATGCCAAAATAACAAAAATGCCCCGCTACCCTAGGCAGCGGAGCACTCCATTTCACAGTTTTTAATAACTTTCTCAGCCCGTATTCTCAAAACCGACCTGCCAAGGGCTCCCCTAGTAGGAAAGACTCCCCCGGCCGGGGGAGGTGGCGTGCAAACGCCAGAAGGGGACGACTGGCGAGCCGTAGGCTCGACTGAGAGGTTTTTACCAAAGACGAATGACTTTAATGACGCCCTCGGCTTTATCGCGGGCCAGCTCCAGATGGTGCTGGAGAGCATCGGCGGCGGTGTCCCAGTTGTCGTTCAGGGCCGCGTCGAGGATCAGCAGATGTTCCTCGCAGGTCTGATCCTGATTGATCATGCTCACCTTGCCGGTCATGATGCGGAAGCGGGTGTTCAGGCCGGTGATGCGGTCATAGGCCGAGCGCAGGTACTTGTTGGGAAGGCTGCTCATCAGCAGCGCGTGGAAGTCGTCGTCCGACTTGCAGAAGTCGTCGATGCGGTCCGGATGGTGCATCAATTCCTTGTAATTTTCCAGCTCCTGCCGGGGGATCAGGTTCCCGTAATTGCGCAGCGCATAGGGCTCCACCAGCAAGCGCATCTCGAACATGCTGTGCACGTCCTCTTCGGTGATGCCCGAAACCATCAGGCCCTTTTTGGGCAGGATGGTGATCAGACCCTCCTGCTCCAAGCGCCCCAGCGCATCCCGCATGGGGGTGCGGCTGATATTGCCCATCTCCGCACAGAGCTTCTGCTCGTTGAGAAACTCATTGGGACGGTACTCGCAGTTCAGGATCTTTGTTTTCAGATATTGGTAAGCCTGCAGCTTCAAACTGGGCTTGGTCTGGGGTTCCATCTCTTTCATCTTTCCAATCTCCTAATCGAACAGAGCGTCTCAAGCTCTGCTCCAAATTTTGCTCAGCACAACACAAAGCCGCCCGAAGGCAGCTTGTATCCCTAAAATAATCCAAGCCATCTCATACAGATATTATCACACAACCGGTCAATCTTTACAAGAGTTTTTCCAAAAGATTGGGAGCTTTTCCGTTTTGTACAGAGATCATGCCCGATATTCTCGCAATTTTGACAATGTTTTTTGTGCTTGTCGCCAACTTCCGTGTCTTGTTTTGCATCAATGAATAAATTGTGGTACACTTGGTGCAGAAAGGAAGGCGGATATCATGGCAGGACGCGGCGGCTACAACACCAAGACCCGTCAGCTCATCTTGGATTATCTCATCAACAACCGGCAGCACGCGGTCAGTGCGTCGAACATTCTGGAGCACTTGGAGGCCGAGGGCGCCAGCCCAAACCCCACCACGGTGTACCGCTACCTCGACAAACTGGCGGGCGAGCAGCGCATCATGAAATATGTGGCGGACAAAGGCGAAAAAGCGGTGTTCCAGTACGTTGACGAGGGCCGCCACTGCCGCGAGCATCTGCACCTCAAGTGCGTGCAGTGCGGGCGCATCTACCACCTCGACTGTCACTTCATGGACGAGGTGCGGGCGCATCTGATGGCCGAACACGGCTTCACCCTTCAGTGCGAGGGCAGCGTTTTGTACGGATTGTGCCGCTATTGCGCACAAAATCAGGCCAAACCGGAGCAGACCGCACAAAAATGCGATTGCTGTGTTGACACGGACAAAAAGCCGTGATACAATTCAGGCAAGAAAAGCGTTGACCGGGAAAAGTAAGGTTCAACCGCTCTTTTTCAGAGAGCGCGGGCAGGTGGAAGCCGCGCAGAGAGCCAAACCCGAACGAACCCCCGTGAGCTTCCCCCTGAACCCGCCCAAGGCGTACAGTAGGGGCAGACGTCCGCCGCTCGTTATCGCGGCAGTGCTTTCAACGGGGAGAGCGCACAAAAGTGACTGGTATGCCCTGCGTACCGGTAATTTAGGTGGCACCACGGATACGGCAGCATTCGTCCTAGCAATGGGAGGAAGGCTGCCGTATTTTTGTTTTCCTCGAAGCATTTGAGAGGGGTAAGAAATATGTGTTGTGTAATGGGCTATACCGGGCACGACCTGAGTGCCGACAAGTTCAAAGAGTATCTGCTGCGCACCGTGATGCGCGGGCCGGACGACCAGCGGGTCGTGGAAGGGCCTTTCGGCCTGATGGGCTTCGGGCGGCTGGCCATCATGGGCCTGACGCCGGAGGGAATGCAGCCGTTCTACCGCGGGGCGGACTGTGTGGTCTGCAACGGCGAGCTGTACGGCTTCCGGTTCGAGAAGGAGATCCTGAAGCGCCGGGGCTACAAGTTCCAGTCCGACTGCGACTGCGAGATCCTGCTGCCGCTTTATTATGAGTACGGCCTCGACATGTTCCGCCACATGGACGCCGAATTCGCACTGATCCTGTACGATTCCCGCAAGGACCGGCTCATTGCCGCCCGCGACCCCATCGGCATCCGGCCGCTGTTCTACGGCTACTCCAAATCCAGCCACCAGATCGCCTTTGCCTCCGAGATGCAGAACCTCATTGGCTGGTGCGACGACATCCGGCCTTTCCCCATCGGCAGCTACTACTGCGACGGCCGCTTCGTCCGCTACGAGGACATCGCCGATGTGCCCGCCCCCATGCAGGACGACATGCCCACTATCCTGAAGAACATCCGCGAAAAGCTGATCGCGGGCGTGGAAAAGCGGCTGGACGCCGACGCCCCCGTGGGCTTTCTGCTCTCCGGCGGCCTCGACTCCTCGCTGGTCTGCTCCATTGCGGCCAAGAAGCTGGGCAAGCCCATCCGCACCTTCGCCATCGGCATGGACACCGACGCCATCGACCTGAAGTACGCCCGCCAGACCGCCGAGTACCTCGGCAGCGAGCACCACGAGATCATCATCAACCGAGATATGGTCATCAACAGCCTCGAAGAGGTCATCCGGCTGCTGGGCACATGGGATATCACCACCATCCGCGCCAGCATGGGCATGTACCTGCTGTGCAAGGCGATCCACCAGCAGACCGACGTCCGCGTGCTGCTGACCGGTGAAATTTCCGACGAGCTGTTCGGCTACAAGTACACCGACTACGCCCCCACCGCCGACGCCTTCCAGCAGGAGAGCCAGAAGCGCATCCGGGAGCTGTATATGTACGACGTTCTCCGCGCCGACCGCTGCATCTCCTCCAACAGCATCGAAGCCCGTGTCCCCTTCGGCGACCTCGATTTCGTCCGCTACGTCATGGCCATCGACCCAGAAAAGAAGCTGAACAGCTATGGCAAGGGCAAGTATCTGCTCCGCAAGGCCTTTGAGGGCGACTGGCTGCCGCCGGAGATCCTGTGGCGCGAAAAGGCCGCCTTCTCGGACGCCGTGGGCCACAGCATGGTGGACGACATCAAGGAGTACGCCGAGAGCCTGTACACCGAGGAGGAGTTCCAGATGCGCCGGGCAAACTACTCGGCACACTGCATGCCCTTTACCAAGGAGAGCCTGTTCTACCGCGAAATTTTTGAGAAGTACTACCACGACCAGAGCCGCACCATCGTAGGCTTCTGGATGCCCAACAAAGCATGGCCGGGCTGCAACGTCAACGACCCCTCTGCCCGCGTGCTGGCAAACTATGGTGCTTCGGGTGTGTGATCTTCTCCCCAAGCAAAAGGAGCTTCCGGCGGCTGCCGGAAGCTCCTTTTGTGTTATACGGTGATTCTCTGGGCCGCTTTCGCGATCTCGGCCAGAAGATCGACGAGGTGTTTTTCGTCCATCTGGCTGCTGTTGTTGGCAAAGGCGTAGAAACACCCCTGCACGCAGAAGGAAAGCAGGATGCCCCGCTTGGGGTCGGCGGCAAAGGTCGGGTCCTGCGCGGTCAGCCGCTCCCGCAGCCCCTTTTCGATGCAGTTGGCGAAGATGCCCTGCCGCGAACCGGAGAACAGGATGTTCACGGCCTGCCGGTTCTGGACAAAGGCCCGGAACAGGTCGCGGGTCAGCGTCTCGGTTTGGGCCACGGTCAGCTTCACAGCCAAAACGCTGGCCAAGATGTCCTCAATGAGCTTTTTCTCCAGCTGGTCGGACAGCGCGTAGATATCCTCATAGTGGGCGTAAAAGGTGGATTTGTTCACGCACGCCAGCGCACAGAGATCCTTGATCTTGATCTTTTCCAGTGGCGTTTTTGCCCGCAGCTCCAGAAAGGCCTTTTCGATGGCACGGTCGGTTTTTTCGATGCGGATGTCCAAAAATAATCCACCTCTTTCCTCATTTGGTCGGATATCCAACGGTTTTCGTGTTTTGCTGATAGACAGAACTGCTCGGTTTTGTTACTCTTTTTTATACAGGATCCCTGCTTTTTCCAGTGCCGCTTCCATGCGGTGAAAGGACGCTTCGTCCGGGCAGCGGAGGGTGTGCAGATGCACGCCGCCAGTCATCCGGCTGAGCAGCCCTTCGGGGGTGTGGGCCGCCTGTTCAATGAAATTGTCCACGTCATACCGGCTGGCAAGGTTCAGGTTGCCCCGCAGTTCGCCGTAGAGCGGATTTTCCACGGCCACATCCACCACGGTGCCGCCCTGATCCACCACGGCGTACAGCTCGGTGCGCATCTCGTCGGTGGTGCGGTGGACACAGGCCAGAATGCCGGTGTACCCGCCGGGGGCCGGGTGGAACTGATAGCCGCGGGGCGTGGCCTCGATGGCAGCGCCCCCCGCCCGGAGCAGGGCCACGTCGCCCACCACGATCTGCCGGGAGACCCCCAACTGGGCCGCCAGCACGCTGGCGCTCACCGGCGCGTCAGCCTCGCTCAGGCGTTTCAATATCACTTCTCTGCGCTGTGCAGCATTCAAGGCACGGTCTTCCCTTCCGCTTATGATACTTTTATAATAGCAGACCCCGCCGGAATGTGCAAGCTTATTTCAGGCGGAGCAGGGTGGCGTAGTTGGAGGGCAGCTGCACCTTCATCCGGCCCCACTCGATGTCCGTCAGAATGGGCTGGCTGCCCACGCAGTCCGCCAGCAGATCCTCGGCCCCGGATGCCTCCACCGGCAGTTGGAACTCCAACTGGGCAGGGCTGTCGCCGTTGTTGAAGACAGCCACGACGGCCTTGCCGTCCAGCACACGGGCAAAGGCATAGCACTGGGTGGTCAGGTGGAGTTCCTTCACCTCGCCCCACGTCAGTTCCGGGCACTCAGCCTTGAGCTTGCCCAGCGCGGCATACACGCTGGTGACGGGGTTCTCCCCATTGGCGTTCTCAAAATCCTTCAGGTCGAGACAGGGGCGGAGCGGCCAGTCGCTTCCCCACTCTTTTTTGCCCTCGATGCCAAATTCCGAGCCATAATAGATGGACGGAATGCCCCAAAGCGTATATACTAGAAGGGCAATGTGGCGGATGTGATCCCGGTTGCGCAGCTTGTTGGGCAGCCGCTCGACATCGTGGTTGTCCGAGAAGAGGTAGAGCCGGGTGTCGTGGCACAAACCCTGCAGCCGGCGCATGGTATGTGCAATCTCGAAATAGTTGTGGTCGTTGTGGCCGCTCCACAGGCCCTTGTGCAGCTCATAGTTGGTCACGGAGTGGAGCATTTCGGGGTTGGCCCAGCGGCTGTAATCGCCGTGGATGACCTCGCCCATCAGCCAGAACTCCGGCTTGATCTCGTTGGCGAGGCGGCGCAGCCCTTTCATGAAGTCGAAGTCCAGCACGTCGGCCGCATCCAGCCGGATGCCGTCGATGTCGAATTCATGGACCCAGAAGCGGATGGTGTCGAAGTGGTAGTTCTGCACCTCCGGGTTCCGCTGGTTCAGCTTGACCAGCAGGTTGAAGCCGCCCCAGTTGCCGTAGGAGAAGCCGTCGTTGTACTCGTTGTTGCCCCAGAAGTTGATGTCGCAGAACCAATCCTTATACCGGGCGTTCTCGCGGTTGGCCTTCAGGTCTTGGAACGCAAAGAAATCCCGGCCCACATGGTTGAACACGCCGTCCACGATGACCTTCTGGCCGCGGGCGTGGCAGTTGGCCACGAACTGCTTGAACTCCTCGTTGGTACCAAGGCGGCGGTCCACAAGGCGGTAGTCGATGGTATCGTAGCCGTGGGAGCCGCTCTCGAACAGCGGGCCGATATAAATGGCCGTACAGCCGAGGTCTTTATAAGCGTGCTCGGCCCATGCGTTCAGCTTTTCAAAGGCACCGGGCGTGGGCTGGCCGTCGTTCTCGTGCGCACAGCCGCACAGCCCCAGCGGATAAATGTGATAAAATACAGCGTTGTCATACCAAGCCATCGTTTTTGTCTCTCCCATTCTAACAAGCGTTCCCGCCCCCGCCCCATGCGGGGGGCAGGGATAGTATAGCATATTTTTTTCGCAAAGTGTGGAAGTTTGCTATTTTTTGTACAAAGTTTCCTTTAAAATCAGCAAGTTTGACGATTTTGTTTTTGATTTCTTAGTAACTATGACAAAAATCGTTTATCGTAGAAAAAGGAGTTTTTGGCATGGAATTTCCTTCGATCGACCGTTCGTTTTTTCTGGGTGCGTGCTTTGACGCCTACCGCACCCTCGGCGCACACCCCTGCTGCGGCGAGCGCGGCGAAGAGGGCTGGCGGTTCGCCGTCTGGGCGCCCGGTGCTGTGGCCATAGAGGTCTGCGGCGGGTTTGACGGCTGGGGGCCCGGCGTGCCCATGCAGCGGGCCGAAACCGGCATCTGGAACGGTTTCGTCGCCGGGCTGCAGGAGGGCGAGATGTACAAGTTCCGCATCCATGGCAGGGACGGCAGCACCGTGATGCGGGCCGACCCCTACGCTTTTGCCACCGAGCTGCGCCCCGGCACGGCCAGCATCCTGACAAAGCTCGATTTCCCCTTTGACGACGCCGCATGGATGCAGCGGCGGGACAAGTGCCGCAACCTGCCCCTGAACATCTACGAGCTCCACGCGGGCAGTTGGAAGCACACCCCCAACTCCACCCGCGAGGACGGCTCCGACGGCTGGTACAACTACCGGGAGCTGGCGCGGGAGCTCATCCCGTGGCTGCTGGACCACCGCTTCACCCATGTGGAACTGCTGCCGCTGGCCGAGCACCCCTTTGACGGCAGCTGGGGCTACCAGACCACCGGCTACTTCTCGGTGACCAGCCGCTACGGCTCCCCGGCGGACTTTGCCGCCTTCGTCAACGCCTGTCACCGGATGGGCATTGGCGTCATCATGGACTTTGTCCCCGTCCACTTTGCAGCCAACGGCGACGCCCTCGTCAACTTCGACGGCACCCACCTCTACGAATACGACAGCGATGTGGGCCACAGCGAGTGGGGCACCTGCAACTTCAACTACTACCGCCGGGAGGTATGCAGCTTTTTGAACAGCGCCGCCGCCCTGTGGATGGATGTCTACCACTGCGACGGCATTCGGATGGACGCCATCTCCCGTGCGCTCTACTGGCAGGGCGACCCCAACCGGGGCGTGAACGAGGGTGCCGTCACCTTCCTGCGGAACCTGAACCATGGGCTGAACGAACGCTTCCCCACCGGCATCTACACCGCCGAGGACTCCACCAACTTCCTGAAAGTCACCGCCCCCACCCGCTACGACGGCATCGGCTTCGACTACAAGTGGGACATGGGCTGGATGCACGACACCCTCGACTACTTCGCCACCCCCTTCGGCCAGCGGCCGGATGCCTACTGCAAGCTGACCTTCAGTATGCAGTATTTCTACAACGAGCTGTATCTGCTGGCCCTCAGCCACGATGAAGTCGTCCACGGCAAAAAGACCATCATCGACAAGCTCTGGGGTACTTACGAAGAAAAGTGTGCCCAGCTCCGCACCCTGTATTTTTATATGTTCACCCACCCCGGCAAGAAGCTGAATTTCATGGGCAACGAGCTGGGCCACTTCCGCGAGTGGGACGAAAAGAAGGAGCTGGACTGGGGCCTGATGAAGTACCCCTTCCACGACAGCTTTCAGAAATATTTTGCCGAACTGGGCCGCCTCTACGCCACCGAACCGGCCCTCTACGACGGCGAGTACAACCCCGGCTGCTTTGAGTGGGTGGCCAGCGAAAGCCGGGACGAGGGCGTTTACGCATGGCTGCGCAAGGGCGCGGGGCAGACCATCCTCTGCGTGATGAACACCCAGAACACCGCCCATAAGAAGTTCCCCCTCTACCTCAAGTTCCCCTGCGCGGCGGACGAGCTGCTGAACAGCGAAGCCCCCCGCTGGAACGGCGCGGACAAGAGCCGGGCCAAGAGCTTCCACACCACGGACGGCGGCGTGTATGGCCGGGACTACACCCTTGCCCTCGACCTGCCCGCCATGGGCAGCCGGATGCTCCGCCTGACGCCGGAGGCTCCCCACGCCGACGCGGCACGGGCTTCCGCCCGGAAAGCCGCTGCCGCCAAGCGGAAAGCCGCCGCAAGCGTTTCCAAGAAGTAATCTTTGTGTGAAACTATCCCGTCTGCTGAAAATGCGGCGGGATATTTTGCGTTTCAGCGCCCGCATGGCCTTGCCAGCCGGGGCTGGAACCGTTATACTGTAACATGAAATATTAGGTTTTTTCGAGAGGTTTTGTCTTATGCCAAAAACACTTTCTTCCCAGCAAGCAAAACCCGCCCTCTCCCCGTGGAGCAAGGGCGGCATCGGCCTTGGCCTCGGTGCGCTGGCGCTGGTGGTCATCGGCCTTGTCTTCCCCACCGGGGGGGCCTTCTTCCCGCTGGTGAGCCTGTGGTGCAGCTGCGTGCTCTTTTACGGGGCGCTGTGGGTGCTGCGGGTGGCCCATGTGGAACTGAACTTCTTCCACCGGGCCGTCCTCGTCGGCCTCTGGGCCGCAGCGGTGCTCTACTTCTACTGGGCGCTGGGGCGGCGGCAGTTCATCTATGCGTGGGACTACGTCAACTACATCGTCAAGCAGTACAGCGCCGAGACCGCCTTTGCCCAAGGCCCGGCGGCGGGGTTCGCGTACATCTTCGGTTCCTTTGCCGATGACTACACCAACTTCATCACCCTCTTCACCGAGTTTCCCTTCTGCCTGACGGCCCGCACCGGCGACAGCTACGCTTTCGCGCAGGTGTTCTGCGTGCTGCCTACCCTGATGGTCCTGCTGGCGGGCCTGACCGTGAAGATCGGCCAGATGCTCCATGTGAAGAACCGGTTCTACCATTTTCTCATCGGCTTTTCGTGGGTGCTGACCTTCCCGTTTCTGCGGATGAGCGCCATGCTGGCCCAGCCGGACTGGTTCGGCCTCATCTTCGCCTTTGCCATCCTGCTGCTGACGCTGGACTACCGGTTCGAGAAGCTGGAGCCGGGGCGGTTCGCCCTCATCTTCCTCGCCACTGCGGCCATCATCCTGACCCGCCGGTGGTATCTATACTTTGTGGTGGGCTATTACTTCTCCTATGCGCTGCTCCTTTTCGTCAGCAGCGGTAAGCTCGCCAAAGCCGGGGACAAGGCACTGGCCCTGCGCCGGGTGCGCAACCTTGTGCTGTTCGGCCTGTGTGCCATGGTGGCCATGGTGGCCCTGCTCTGGCCCATGGTCAGCAAGATTCTGGCCTTCGATTATTCCGACCGCTATTCTTACTACAATGTGGGCGGTCTTGTCACCGAGCTGTATTACCACGCAATGCGCACCGGTCTGCTGAACTTCGTGCTCATCCTGTTCGGGTTCTGGCTCTGCTTCCGGCGGAAGCTCTTCGCCCTGCCCGCGCTGGCCCTGAGCGAGCTGGCCCTGAGCATGGTGCTCTTCACGCGGGTGCAGAACTCCGGCTCCCATCAGATGCTGCTCTACCTGCCCGCCTACGTCATCCTCTTCTTGGTAGGTGCCGCCGGGCTGGCCGAGAGCATCGACAAGTTCAAGGTGCCCAAGCTCTGCTACTGGGCCTTTACGCTGGTGTTCGCCGTGTCGGTGCGCTGCTCGCCGCTGACGGTCATGGCCCTGCCGGAGCTGGTCATCCACACCATCCATCCGGCCAGCCTGACCGAGTACATGCACTTCGACGAGCTGACCTATGACCGGAAGGACCTCGGCCAGATCCAAGCCGTCACCGAGTGGCTCACGGCCCACCTCGGCGAGGGCGACACCGCGTACATGATCCCCGACGACATGCTGTACAACCCCGGCCATCTGCGGAACTGTATGCTGCCGGAACACCCGCTGGACGGCAAACTGCCGGACAGCTTCTCGGTGCCGGGCACCCACACCTTCCCCATGGGCTTCTTTGAGGCGAAGTATGTCATCACGGCGGATCCCTTCCCCTCGACGCTGGCCCCGGATACGGAGCTGGGCCACAGGTTCAACGCCAAGTTCCTCCAGCTGCGGGACGAGACCCACACCCTCGCCGCCACCTTCGATATGGGCAACGGCTACACCTTCTCCATCTGGGAGCGGGTCGAAGCCCCCACCCGCGAGGAAGTGGAGACCTATCTGCACGTCTTCGACGCCGAAAACGCCCAGTATCCCGAAATGTTCTCGCAGGTCACGGAAGGCTGGCTGGCCGCACACGGACTGTAAATGAACGTCAAAAGGAGTATTACAAAATGGAGAGCAATCAGAACAATATCCTTGAAGTTAAGCTTGGCCAGTACAAGGGGCTGGCCGTCACCCGCCATGTGCGCGGCATTTCGGAAAAGACGCTGGACATCGAGATGGTCCACCAGACCCGGCTCCATGCCTCCTACCACAACTCCGAGGAGGGTGCCAAGCGCGGCAGCCGCGTCCTGCTGGATTTTGCGGGCTTCATGGACGGCAAGGAGATCCCCGACAGCCGGATGGAAAAGGTCATGGTCGTGCTGGGCGACGGCAAGCTGATGCCCGCCGCCGAGGATGCCATCTACGGCCACAAAGCCGGGGAGACCTTCCGGTTCGACTTCACCTACCCCGCCGAGTTCCGGGTGCCGGAGCTTTCCGGCAAGACGGCTCAGTTCGAGATCAAGCTGCACTCGGTGGCCGAAAAGACCACCCCGGAGCTGACGGAGGACTTCGCCAAATCGCTGGGCTATGCCTCCCTCGCCGCCATGCGGGAAGCCGTCCGCGCCAAGAAGATGAAGATCCACGAGGACGCCGCCGACCGCGCCGCCGGGCAGAAGCTGCTGGAGATGGCCGGGGCCAACCTGACCGTCGCCGTGCCGGAAGCGGCACTGGACCGCGCCGCCGACAACGAGATGAAGCTGCTCACCCAGCGGCTCTCCCGCAGCGGCATCAGCATGGAGCAGCACTGCAAGAACAACCGCACCACCGCCGACGCCCTCCGCGCCGGTTACCGCGCCGATGCGGAGCGGAAGATCCGCACCATGTATGCGGCCCGCGCCATCGCCGAGGCCGAGGGCATCACCGTCCGCACCGAGGAGGTCAACAACGAATACCGCCGCCTCTCCGTCCAGCAGGACACCCCGGAGGCCGATATCCGCCGCGTGCTCACCCCGGAGACGGTGGCCGCCGCCCTCGTCGCCCAGAAGGTCCAGCGCTTTTTGCTGGACAACGCCGTCGTGGCCTCGGTCATGGACGCTGATAAGGAGTGATTCGATGAGTATCTTTACGCGCTACGCCATGGATGCGCTGATGAAGACCACCCACCCGGAGATCAACCGCAAGCAATGCTGGAACCTCCACCCTCACCGCACCCCCTGCACCGCCTGTAAGGACATCTGCCCCTACGGTGAGGAGATCTTCACCCGCCCGAACCTCGTCAAGGACTGGGACCCCTGCACCGACTGCGGCCTCTGTGTTTCGGTGTGCCGCAGCGGCTGCATCGCCCCCTCGCCCGAACAGGTCCAGCGGGACACTGCCCCCGCCGACAACGACAACGATACCGTCTGGATCGGCTGCGAGAAGAGCACCCGCAAGAACACCCTCGTCCGCGCCTGTGTGTCGGCGCTGTCGTGGGAGGCGCTGGCCTACCTTGCCCTGAACAAGAAGGTCGTGCTGGACCTGACCCCCTGCGGCGAGTGCGAAAACGACATTTGCGCCGAGCACCTGCGCAAGGAGCTGACCCGGCTGGTGGAATTTTTCGGCCAGCCCCTCTTCGAGGCCCGCTTCACGCTGGCCTACGAGCAGGACGAGGCCCCCTTCCACAACAAGGAATACTCCCGCCGCGAGATGATGGAGCAGGTGACTGCCGGCTCCAAGGCGGGCACCAAGCAGCTGCTGCGGATGCTGCCGGGTCTGCGCAGCGACGATGAGAGCGCGGTGGATTTCCGCCTGATGCTCCACCAGCGCACCAAGCAGCTCAAAGCCGTCAGCAAGACCCCGCTGAAGTACGGCTACCACCTGCCCAACTTTACCGAGAAGTGCTTCGCCTGCGGCCGGTGCGAGAAGGCGTGCCGCGCCGGGGCCATCAAGTTTGAGGACCTGCCCGACGGCCAGACCCGCGCCGTCATCACCCCGTGGAAGTGCAGCGAGTGCGGCGTCTGCGTCGCCACCTGCTCCAACGGCGGGCTGGACGGGCTGAAGCTCCGCCAGCTCACCACCCTCGGCCCGGTCAGCGTCTACAAGTGCACCAAGACCCTCTGCAGCGAGTGCGGCAAGCCCATCGCGCCGGGCTGCAAGGACGGCATCTGCTCGGTCTGCCGCATCAAGATTCGCACCAAGAAGCGGCAGGAGGAGGCTGTAGCCAAGGCCAAGGAGCGCCAAGCCGAACGGGAGGCCAAGCGCGCCGCCGAGGAAGCCGCCAAGGCGCTGGCCGAGGAGGTCAAGGCAGAAGAAACAGCCGCCGCCGAGACCGCAGCGGCCCCTGCTGCCGCAGAAACCGCCCAGACCGCAGAGCCCATCGCAAATATTGTAAAAGAGTGATCCTTGGCAGATTCGAAAAAGAATTGACGCCGGGGCGAAACGATGCTATACTTTCTGTAACCACACGGCTGTGGTCGGAGGTACTGGTTACAAAGGCGTAACGGATGTGTTTCCGTTACGCCTTTTTTGCCTTTCTCCCCGTTGATGGGAAACAGCGGTGCCCGGCCGTGCCGCTTTCAAAACATGAAACACGAAGAAAGAGGGATTTTTATTATGGCAACTTCGATTTCTCGCCGTCAGTTTCTCAAGGCAAGCGGTCTGGCAGCCGCAAGCGCCTGTGCAGCCGGTCTGCTGAGCAGCTGCGGCGGCAGTTCTTCTGCGGGCAGCACCGGCGGTTCCGCCTCCGGCTCCGTCGATACCACCAAGTACACCATCCTGTACTCCAGCCAGCCCGCTACCCTGAACTACCTGACCACCGCCACCGATCTGGAAATGGTGGTGGGCGCAAACTGCGTGGATACCCTCGTCGAGTACGACAACAAGGGTGTCATGCGCGAAGGTCTGGCGACCAGTTGGGACTGGGATGTCGACACCCTGACTTGGACCTTCCACCTGCGGGAGGAGAACTGGGTGGACAACAACGGCGAGGTCGTGGCCCCTGTCACCGCACAGGACTTCGTAGACGCGCTGAAGTACGTCCTGACCCCGGACTACGCTTCCTCCAACGTCGGTCTGGTCACCGCCTATGTCGCCGGTGCCGAGGACTACTACAACTACTACGTCTACCTGAACAACGCCAACACCGGCGTGGTGGACGACGACGGCACCACCTACACTGCCGACGCCAGCGGCGTGGTCACCGTGACCTCTTCCGACGGCACCGCCGCGACCTACTCCCCCGTGGACTTCGACACCGTCGGCGTCAAAGCCGTGGACGACCACACCCTGACCTACACCCTGACTTACGACTTCCCCGGCTTCCTGAGTCTGCTGTGCTACCTGCCCTATGAGCCCGCCTACGGCCCGCTGCTGGAAGAGATGGGCGACCAGTACGCCACCTCTGCTGAGACCATGTACAGCTGCGGCGCCTTCTATCTGGCCGAGTACGAGTCTCTGGAGACTTGGATCATGAAGAAGAACCCGGAGAACTACGACGCCGACAACGTCTTCATCGAGACCATCAGCCGCATCTACAACGCCGAGGCCGCCGTCAACGGCCCGGAGATGATCAAGCGCGGCGAGATCGACGAAGCCACCATCGGCTCCGACATCCTCGACAGCTGGCTGTCCGACGACACCACCAAGAGCATGGTCTCCATGGACCGTCCCAACACCAACTACACCTACTTCTACATGTTCAACTTCATGCCCTTCGCCCACGAGTTCTCCAACTGGAGCGTGGAGGGCGTGGACGCCGAGTATGAGCCCGAAAACTGGGCGAAGGCCATCAACAACACCAACTTCCGCAAGAGCTTTTTGTACGGCATCAACAACGCCGTCACGCTGGCGGTCTCCGCGCCGGGAGGCTACGACGGCTACAAGCTGAACACCATCACCCCGCCCAGCTTCTGCGCCACCACCGACGGTGTGGACTACACCAAGTGCGGCGATCTGGCCGACATCACCGAGTTCTTCGACGAGGCCAAGGCCAAGGAGTTCCGCGACGCTGCCGTGGAGGAGCTGACCGCACAGGGCGTCACCTTCCCCATCAAGGTCCAGCTGCCCTACAACCCCTCCTCGACCGATTGGGACAAGCAGTGTCAGGTCTTCAAGCAGCAGTTGGAGGGCGTGCTGAACGACGGCTTCGACTTCATCGATGTCGTCATCACCGAGGGCCCGGCCGACAGCTTCCTGTCTGCAGTCCGCCGCAACGGCAAGTTCGAGCTCCTGCTCTGCAACTGGGGCGCCGACTACTCCGACCCGGAGACCGAGACCGACCCGTTCTATCAGGCTGAGGGTTCCCGCGGAATGCGCTACGCTTATCTGCGCACCGGCGTGGAGGACGGCTTCATCACCGGCGACACCGCCGATGCCATCATGAAGTACATGACCTCCATCGAGGCCGCCAAGCAGATCACCGACGACATCGGCGCTCGTTATAAGGCCTTCGCCGATGCCGAGGCCCTGCTCATCAATAACGCGCTGGTCATCCCCCGCGGCATGAGCGTGCCCGCCTACCTCGCCACCCGCCTGAACTACTGGGAGGGCCAGTACGCTTCCACCGGCTTCTCCAACAAGCGCCTGAAGGGCATCCATGTCCTTGACCACTACATCTCCATGGAGGAGTACGAGGCCAACCGCGACGCCCGCTGATCTCTGACATCTGACAAAAATGGCTTCCGGCACAAGGCCGGAAGCCATTTTTTTGTTATTCGAGATTCAGTTTATGTTTCATCAGCCAGCGGGTCAGGCAGAAGTAGACCGCCGCAATGGCCACAGTGAAGACAAAGCAGAACAGGCATCTGGCCCCCTGCCCGAAGGCCGCCGTTATGTAGTGCATCACCGGGGTTCCCTCGCTGACGCCCGAAACATCCACGAGCTTGTAGTTCACACCCACGAACAGGGTCACATCGTTCATGCCCAGCAGCTTATCGATTTGGTTCTCCACGATGTTCATCCCGATGAAGGCGAGGATGCCCGCCACCATCGTCTGCTTCTTGAACTGGTGGGCGATCATACAGGCGGCGTAGACGCAGAGGATGAGACTGGCCAGCCGGGCCAGATTGATGAGGATGGTCCACACCATTGCCACCCAGAACTCTGGGCCAATCTCCTCGTACAGCATCTGCCACAGCTGCTTCCATCTGTCCCAACTCAATGTGCCGAGAACTTCCGCGTCCAGCACACCGATGCTGACCATCACCGTGATGCAGACGACACCCACAAGGCCGCTGCACAGCACCCAGACCATGCTGGTGAGGAGCTTGGAGAGGATGAGTTGGGTCTCGGTCACAGGCAGGGTGTGCATCAGGTAGCCCTCCCGGCCCAGCAGGTTCCGGCAGAACCGCTGGATGGTGTTCACGAAGCAGAGCACCGCGATGGCAAGGATGACCGAGACATACACGATCATCAGAATCACTTGGAGATTCTGGAAGCTTGTGCTGTGGGCCAGCGCGTGTTCCTGCCGGAAGGTCACCCCCAGCACCACGCTCAACAGCGCCAGCGCCAGATACAGCCCGAAATACAGGCGTTTCGTGGCCTTGAACTCATATTTCAGCAATTGTTTCAGCATTTGAATACCTCCCGGAAATACGCATCGACGCTCATGCCCTCAGTCTCGCGGATGTCATCCACGGCGCGGTGGGCAAAGATCTTGCCGTCCTTCAGGAAAACGGCCTCGTCCAGCACCGGCTCGATGTCCTCGATGAGGTGGGTGGAAATGACCACCGTTGCGTCCTTGCTGTAGTTGGAAATGATGGTGTTCAGGATATAGTCCCGCGCGGCGGGGTCCACGCCGCCGATGGGCTCATCCAGCAGCTGTCTCTTATACACATC
>ERZ1026866.783-NODE-783-length-18113-cov-5.111086_pt1 | contig 18113 bp, 21 predicted proteins | sample MGYA00380163_ERZ1026866 | MGnify/ENA primary metagenome ERZ1026866 (study PRJEB33269, sample SAMEA4719799) | human gut metagenome | biome: human-associated habitat; feature: organic feature; material: feces | place: Cameroon | collected 2013-10 ...
ATTCTTTAATCAAGTATTTTTATGGTAGAAAATTTAAAAATCTGATTGATTATGATACATATTTAGGGGTTGCGCATGTCGCAATATGCAAAGCAGCATATACATACGATTCTTCGAAAAGTAAATTTACATCATACTTCTTCCTAAAATTAAAGACTGATATTTCTCGTTATTTTAGATCAATCAATAGTGAAGTTAGGAGGGTTCATTTGGATGCAATTTCTTTAGAGTCTACATTGAATGGATATGATGATGAGAATATGGTATTAGAGAATATTTTACCAGATAAAGTAGATGTTGTCGCTTCTGCCATGGAATATGTTTATTGGAAGACAATAATTGATAGCCAATCAGAAGTAAAGCAAAAAATTATCGAACTTCGTTTACAAGGATATGAGCAAAAAGAAATTGGACAGATGATTGGAATGACACAACAAGGTGTTTATGGGCATTTAAGTAGATTCAAACGAGCGATGGGATATTAGAAAGGCGGTGAAATCATGACAATTGAAGAAGTGAAAGATTACATAAATTCGTCTCCAGAGTATGACTTTTTACGAGATTATCCTCGCAAAATCGCTTTTCTGACACTGGGTGGAAGTTATGCCTACGGAACAAATACAGAGGATTCTGACATTGATTTGCGTGGTGTTTTCCTTAGTGATAAAAGAGAGATTTTGTTGAACAATAATACGAAGAATCTTGAGAAGACAGACGATCATAAAGATGTTGATACTGTGTTACATTCGCATATTAAGATGATCAACATGCTTGCAAAAGGTAATCCTACATATTTAGAACTGCTATATTTTGCACCAGACCGTTATTTATATGTATCCGATATTGGTATGGAGTTGATCAAAAATAGAGATATGTTCTTGTCTAAGAGAGTTTATCATGCATACAAAGGATATATATGTGATTGCTTAGAGCAAGCATATGTGAGATGTTGTACATCAGATGACGTTGAAAAGAAAACAAAATTTGCCAATAAATCAATGATGCATGCTGTTCGTTTATTGTTTCAAGGAATTGAATTACTACAACAGGGAACTATGTGTGGGACAATGGAAGAGATCGGTAAAGACCTTATAGATATCAAGATGGGATATAATACTTTGTGTGAAAACAGACATCTTCCAGATGGTACTGAATGTACGGATTGTCGTCCAAATGAATCTTATAATGTATTTACTGATAGACTATTGTCTGAATTTGAGTATGGATACAAATATACAACCTTCCCAGACGAACCAGACTGGGATCGTATCAATAACTTCTTGATGACAACAAATGAACGAATTGTGAGAGGAATGGTGTAAAAATGTACGTAAAGATTGGAGATGAAATTGCTTTTCATCCTGGCGAATGCTTAGAAGAATTTGTTGAATCTTGCAGGATGACTCCTTATCAGCTTGCGAGTAAAATTGGCATGGATGTTGATTATGTACAAGGACTGATTAATGGAACACGTAGTGTTACAAAAGAATTTGCAAAAGCAATGGCAGATCATTATGGATTTGCTGACGATGGGCAGTTTTGGTTAAATTTGCAAGAAACATTTGATAAGAAAGTGGGTGATAGAGATGTTTGAATTGTTGAAAAGCGAGCCAGATGTGAATAATTTCGATTGGAAATATGATGTAAAATTCGATAAGGAATATACTGCTAAAGAATTTATTGAGGAAATTATGCAAACAAGAGTTGGTGATTGGGGATGCATCAGTATTTACGATAATACGAAACGCATTGAGCAATTAGAATATGATACAGTAGGAAGTAATTGTATATCATACAATTTAGATTATAAGATTAAAAAGGCATATGCAGTTCGTAGAGGTTCAAGGACGGATTATAATATCTGTATTGAATATCAAAAACAGAAGCCGAATAAAGTAACAAAAGGTTCACTCAGATTCATTGTTAAGAAGCAGAATGAGGAAGAGTCAGTGGTTGTTATTTTTAAGAACAAATCCGATGGTACATATTCATTTGTTAATTTGACAAAAGAGCATATTTGTTCATGTAAATTTAAAACGATTGAGGAAGCGATTCAGGATATGAATGATCGACTAAGAAAAGGATTGATTGAGTCATATGTTGTGAAAGGAGAAAGAAATAGTGAGTGACGTATTTCAGATTTATTTAGCTGGTGGTATGCAGGATCTGTCGTTTGAAGAACAGAAGGTTTGGAGAGAAGATTTATGTGAAAGTATTAAGAATCGTTGTGATGCATTAAGAATTGATACTAAACCAGTAAACATTATTAATCCTGTAGACTATTATAATTTTAAGATTGTCAAGCATAAGACAGAAAAAGAAGTAATGAAATTTGATACTCGTCTTGTTAGAGACAGTAATCTTATAATTGTTAATGCCAATGATCCAAAGAGTATTGGTACGTCTATGGAGATTGCGATTGCTCATGAGCATAATATTCCAGTGTTAATTCTAAATGAAGAAGATGAAGAATTGCATTCTTGGTGGGTTGAAATGGCTGATAGGGTATTTCGAAATTGCGGTGGTTTATGCCAATATGTTGTAGACTTTTATTTAAGAATGGAACATTATCGTTCGACACGCAATATAATGACGACAGGGGTGATTAAATGAAATGCAAAAAAGAAAACATTGATAAATTACTTGGATTGACAATTTGGTGTCTAAATGAATGTAATCGACCAATGCAGGGTAGAATTACGAATGCTTTATATGACGATACAAGGAATGATGTTATTGTTACGATTGAGCCAGCAATTATTCATGAAGACAATTCTGAAACAATTAGGTATCTTAGACAATGTTATGAAGAGTTTGATGAGTTATGGGATCATGCAGTTGATTCTTACGATGCAGATTTACAAAAGATAACCAATAAAATTAAAGATGAGCTGAAATATGAAATATTTTCTGGTGAGAACGGCACAGATCTTACATTTAGAGTAATGTATATCTTGCTAGATTACTATGCCAATAAGCAGATCAAACAATATGATGAAAAGGTAATTTTTGGGAGAATTAGAGATTCAATTATTCCGTATATAGATAAATCAATTGACAAAATATGTAATGATATAAAATAGGAATTTGATGTTAAAAATAACCACAATATATAGTGTATTAATAAATATCAGATACTATATATTGCGGTAGAAAAGGAGTTGAAACGCTATCACAGCAGAAAAACAAGGTAAGTTTATTATTTTCCATCTGGATGATGGTAAAACTTGTAAATATGATTTATCGAATGGTGATTGCTACGGTAAAAGTGGTAAGAAAGTGAAAGCTTTGAACAATATTTTGTCTGGACATTCAGCTGATGAATTGGATAAATTGTTTGTGTCCGATCCACAGTATGCAGAGTTTCTAAAATATGTAAATTGGCGAAGAAATTGTGAAATGGGAAGAACTACATGGGGTTTTATTGATTATAATTTAGGAACTTTGTTTGAATATGCAAGTAAGTATTCTATGTGCGAGCAGTTCTTCGCTATAGGATTTACACATAAACAAGTCGTAGAAGATTTTAGATATTCAATTAATGAAGTACCAAAATGGTTGAGAAATTATTGTCTTGGTGTGAAGAATAGACGATTGTTAAGTAATGATTTTGTTGATTTTTATAAGATGTATCCAGATTATGTACAAACGATTTTACAGACAGAGTATATGACGTTAACCAAAGAAGATTTAATAAATTTCTTTGAGGACAATCATAGATATCGTTTTACGAAAATTTTGGAGGCTTTAAATCAGGATTACGGCTATAATCTTGCAGATGTGTTTGTTTATATAGATAGAATAATGACATTTGAAGCTGCGACCAATAGTATAAATTGGTTGCTCAGAGAATTGCGTGATTATGCCCGTATGATGGACGCAATCAGTCATAAATTTGATAGATATCCAAGACATTTCAAAACAACAATGGATATTGTTACAAGAAATTACAAAAGATTGCAAAAAGAATTTTCGGAAGAAGTATTTAAGAACCGTATCAATAAAGAATACGAATTTACATATAAAGGACTGAGATTCTTTTATCCAGACTCCACTCAAGACATTAAAGATGAAGCAGTACAACAAAATAATTGTGTGGCAAGTTACATAGATCGAGTTATTGATGGCGAATGCCATATCATGTTTTTGAGAAACGCAAAAGAACCAGACAAATCCTTAGTAACGATTGAGATACAAGATGGACGAATCGTACAAGCACTGCAAAGATTTAATGATCCTCTAACTGCCGATCAGCAAGAAGCGGTCGATGCATGGAATAAACATTTTAGCAAGAAAGGTAAGGTGGCAGCATGATTAATATTAATGAATTAACTATAGATCATAAGATTAAATTAAAGAAGCCAATGGGATGCTTCGATAATCTTGGTGAAGTATGCGAGATTGTTAAGATTGATACAGATGAAAATGTTATCAATTTTAGGTTTGGTGCGGATGGAGTGCATCTGGGAGTGATGTCAGGAGATGAATTAGAAAAATACTTTGATGTCGTTGAACCAGCTGTTGCGCCAGATGATTATGGGTGGCATACGTATGGGTTTATTGAAAGAGCATCTGTTATTTATCGAGCCAATCCAGATGGTGGTATCTGTATGGAAGTATCGTACGACGGTGATTCGAGAGTAGTTGTAACTTATCGTTTTCCAGAAAGAGAACGTAGAAGTTTCCAAAATGGAGAACAGGGAAAATTTCATGAGAATGATTTAGAAATAGCATATTGTAAATTATTAAGAGATTATTATTCCAAACTCTATAATGAAACAAAAGAAGAACTGGAGCTAATGCAGCTAGAAAATCTGGGATTAGGAATTTGAGGTAACCTATGAGCTTTAATAAAGGAGATAAGGTGTATTTTACTTTGCATGATATGAGATATAAGATAAAACATGGAACCATTGTAAGGTATAAATACTTTATGAAAAAGAAATACGTGGTAGTACAATGTGATACCACGCATGGTTGTTATGATCTTCTCCCCGAAGATTTATATTATACAGAATCAGAAGTAAAGGCAATTTTAAAACGAGAGTTTCATGACAAAGTAAACGAGGTCAAGAAAAATATTCATACCTTAGAAGACTTGCTGAAATTCATGTATAACAATGATCTTACAGATTGGTCGTCAGCATGTATAAATGGCTGGCAGACGGATTGGATAGGTCGTGTTGCCGTAAGAGAACTGGCAAAAGAGCTATTAGACATTGAACTAGGAGAGTAATGAAATATGAATGAAAGTAAAGATTCTAAAAGTGAAAAATACTTGGTAGTAACTGTTGGCGATAACGATTTTTATAACGATATATATGGAGTTTGTAATTTGTTATATTATCATTTTCAAAGTAGAGGAGAGTATCCAGAATCGAAAGAGGATTTAGAACTACTGAAACCAATTATTCAGAATCTAATATATCAGAGCACAGAATTGCGAAGATATAATAATAAAGATTATCCTGCTAGTAAATTAGAATATTTTGTGCCCGACTTATGGTTTTCTGATAAATCTGGATTAAAATGGCTTGATGATACTGAGTTTGGTGTTATTCCAATGTTCAGTGAGGCAAAAGTTTTTATGAAATAAAAGGAGAAACATAATGAAGAAAGAAATTTGTGGGATTGAGTTAGGAGAGTGAAATTAGTGAAAGAATTAAAAATTGGAAATCATTTCTGGGGAATTCAACGAGGAAAAGATGAATCGGTTGTTAATGGAACGATTGTGTCTATTAATGAAGCAAGAAATCGTAATGGGGAAATAATAAAATATGTTGAATTAAATAATGGACTAACACCTACTGTTGCGGTAAAAGTTGATGATGTTTATGAGACTGGAGATGAAGCAACGAATGCTTATCATGCAGAAATTCGAAATAGAATTGAAGAACATAAACAAACAATTAATAATATAAATGATCTTGTTAGGTTTATGTTTGATAACGGCATAGGGTACAGCAAGTATTATGAGAATTATGCTATTTATCAAGCAGTTATAGAAAAAACAAAAGAACTGTTAGGGGTTGAATTAAAGAGAAAGCTTCCATGTGAACATTGTCTACAAATTTTTCCGTATAAAACATACGAAAAAGCAGTTACAGACAAGGTTGGAGGAATAGAGTTTACTTATCTTGAAAAGCATGGAGTTTGTGAAAACTGTGGTCACGAAATGTGTGTTCCAGAATTTTATGAGGAGAATCTTGAAAGAATTCGTCAGGCATATAGAGATGCAGAGAGTAAAAAGAAAGGAGATAAACAAAATGAAGAAAGAAAATAATAAAGTGTTTACATACGGGCAGTTAGAAGAATTAAGAGACAGTTTAGCACTTCCAATGGATGATGTTGGATCAAATAAGCAAGATCATATACTTCGAAAATATTATAATATATGTAGTTTACTTGATGCGTTTCAATTGACGAAACCGCTAGTTGATGAACTAAAACGTCAGCCGCTTGCAGCGAGATATTTTGTTTTTTCGCTATGGAACGAATTGGTGAATTCGTGTATTAATGCGTGCGATACATTGACTGTGAACGATATAGAAAATCGAGATTCCAAAAATCTACTATCAACTAAGGCTGAAGCAGCACAGTATATCCATGTATTAAATGATATGATTTCCGTAAATGATTATACAACAATTCAAGATGAGGCGTTGCAGTTTGCAATTGATACAATTAAGGAGAAATATAATGGAGAAAGAAAAGAAAAATAAGCTACATACGTCTGAAGAAATTTTAAACGCATTACATGTGATTCAGGATACATGTGAGTATTATCTTTACGGCAATGATGAAGATTGCAAAAAATGCCCATTATGTACAATGACAGGTAGGGCGCCAAGTTGTACGATTAGAGATTCTGATCCTTATGTTTGGGAGATTGATGATAATCCAGATACAACATGGCGAGCATTCAAGAAGTAGGAGGTATTTATATGAGTGAGAAAAATTATGAAGGATATACAGAGGAAGAAGTTGCGGTTGCATTAAAAACAATACGAGATATTTGTTGCTGCAATCTGGATAGCGAAGATGAGTGTATGGTAGAATGCCCATTTTTAAATAATACTAGTAGAATATGTCGGGTTACATATGATTCACCTTACCAATGGAGCTTAAATCCATTTCCACCTAAATCATGGACTCCGTTCAAATAAACTACATAATTATAAGTAAATAAAGGAGAAAATGTCGTTGAAATTAAATGACGAACAGAGAAGATTAGTGGAACAAAATCATAATTTGATTTACTCTGCTATGCGTAAATTTGGTGTACGCAACGAGAAATTTGATGACTATTACGACGTGGCAGCAATTGGACTATGTAAAGCTGTAATATCCTATGATCCAGATAAGCAGACTGCGTTATCTACGTTAGTTTATTCGTGTATTAAAAACGAGTTGTGCGATCAATTCAGGTCAGAAAAAACAGAATCGAGTCAATTTAATCAACAAATTTTATCTTATAATGTCGTATGCAAGACAGCAGAGAATCAAAACAGCACAATGGAAGATATTGTATTGGAAGATAAAAATTTTGAAGAAAATTTAATTTCGATGTTGATTTTTAGAGATCGAATACGTACACTAATGGACAAAGATAAGCAAATGATTTATTTGAGAATATCTGGTTATACATATGATGAAATTGCAAAAGAATTTGGAATTAGCAAACAAGCCGTACATCAAAAAATGAACAGGCTTAAAGCAAAATTACTTCCAGATATCAATTAAGCTTTTTGCTTTTATTATTTTTTTGACGCATTTGTTATAAACGTACTAGAACGATTATAACAATATAAGACGATCATATAAAATTATTTTTTGTTCCTGTTGGTTTTGGCAGAGCCGACAGTGGATATAAATTGATGACTTATTTACAAACTAAAAACTAACTAAACAAATTTAATAACAAGAGGAGGAATTCTATTTAATGAATTTTGAAATGACAGGAAAACTCAGCATTAGCAAGGACACAGAAAAATTTCACCCTTACAGCGAGACAAAATATGAGAAGTCAGGCTGGGTACGAAGAAGACTGTTATTTAATGCGACGTGCGGTGATAGTAGACATATGTTAACTGTTGACGCAGGAAGTTTCGAAGATGGACATGGCGATGTCTATACATATTCCAAACCAGAATACGACCCAAGTGGTAAGAAAATCAAAGACGGAGAAAAAATTCAGATTCCTTTTAAAGACAGATTAACATCTCCAAAACTGGCAGAAGTATCAGATTTCAGAAAATTTGTTTTTGATTTAGAAAAACCAGGTAGAAGACTCAAATTAAAAAATGCCTTAGAGAGAATCAAAGAAGGTAAAGATGTTACAGACAAAGATCTTGCAGAAGTTGGATTAACGTCTGTAGATGAACTTGAAAAAGAATATGCGAAAAGCAAGAAAAGACACCATGAATTTATTTCTGAATGGGATTACGCAGAATTTATCAAAAAAGTCATTGATAGTGGCAAATATGATGATTGCAATTTCCACATTAGAGGACGTGGAGATTATTCATATTCCGATGATAAAGAAAGATTTTATGAGAATCTGATTCCTAACAGAATTTATCTCGCAGCAGATGATGCCGAACCATATTCTACAGCAACAATGAGTTTTGTATTTGGAGCTGAGAGTTTAGATGAAACAAGCGTTGAGGAAGACGGTAAATATTATGTTAATGGATTTGTCTTTGAATATATCCAGAGCAGAAAGAAAAAATTAGCCGTTCCAACAACAGTTGTTATTCCAGTTCCTGATAAAGAAAAAGACGAAAGCGGATACAAGAAGGCTAATGGTTTAAAGAGAAAATTCATCGTCGAAGATGAAGATAAGTACATGGAATACGGTATTGTCGTAGATATGATTAATGGTTCTCAGCGTGTAGAGCTTACAGAGGACATGCTTTCAGAAGAACAGAGAGACGATCTTGAATGTGGAATCATTACGATGGAAGAGATTCAAAAGGCGATTGGCGGAAGTGCTTATGGAGATAAGGTCAAAGAGTATCAGTTAATTAAACCATCACGCAATGGTATCAAAGAAGGTGTTCAGGATACTGTTTATGCAGCAGAAGATATGGAAGTGCCTGCATTAGAGATTGATGAAAACGAAGATTTATTCTCAGAATCAGTCGATAGTGATGACGATGACTTATTTGATTAGAGTTTAGAGCTTTTTGGCTCTTTACTCGCTTGATGATTTATAAAACAAAATACTGTCTTTAAAAGGAGAAATTATACATATGGCATACGGTAAAAGAAGTAAAATTAGTGACAATTTATATGATTATTCACTTATGATCTGTGGAGAATCTGGTATTGGTAAGACAACGGTTATCAGTGAAGTTTGCGAAAAAGAATTTGGGGAAGATGGATATCTTTTATTAAACACAGGAGATGAAGAAGGAGTTTCTGCTATTGATGACGTTACATATGAAGATGTTCCAAATTTCAAAAAATTTGTAGAAATCTGTAATGATATTATTAAAAATAAAAAAACAGAATATCCAAATTTAAAAGTCGTGATTGTAGATACGCTTGATCAGTTGATTGATTTGACACAGAAAAAGGCTATTGAAAATTGGAACAGAGAAAACATGAAAAACAAGAACTTCAAAAAAGCTAAAACACTGAATAGTGTTGAAGGCGGGTTTGGTGCAGGTTATGATGTTGTGTTTAATATGATCTATGATCTGGTTAGAGCATTAAGAAAAGTTGGAGTAAGAGTATGGTATACATGTCATTCAAAAACAAAAGATATTGTAGATCCAGTAACGAGTGCTTCTTACACAACATTGACATCTAATCTTGCCCAGAGATACTTTAATGATTTTAAAACTAAAGTACATATTGTCGGAGTGGCTTGTCTTGACCGTTCCATTGAAGCAGAAGGAACAGGAAGAAAAGATATTATCACTAAAAAAGAGATTACGGTAAATAAGATCAAGGATGAAAAACGTAAAATTGTATTTAGAGACGATTCTTATTCAGTAGATAGCAAATCAAGATTCTCAGGAATTGTTGATGAAATTCCACTTGATTCTGACGAGTTAATTAAAGCTTTAAAGGACGCAATCCAGAATTCTAAAAAGAAGAAAAAACCTGTAAAAAACGCAGTTGTTAAACCAACTCCTCAGCCAGAGCCAGAAGATGAGGTTGAGGAAGACATCGATGATGTTATTGAAGACGACATCGCAGAAGCTGATGAAGATTTAATGGAAGACGTCATTGATGATATTGATGAAGACACATCAGATGATTATCCAGAAGATCTAAGAGATCAGGTAAAAGAATTATGCAAAACTTGTGAAGACGCAGAATTAAAAACAAAAGTTAAAGGTATCATTAAGCAGTATGGAAAACTTAGCGAAGTTGATGATGATGGATTAAAAGAAATGTATGATCTGCTGAAATAGGAGTTTAAGTAATGCTTGTAAAATGTAGAATTTGCGGCAAAAAAGTAGACAGAAACGAAGCTTTTAAAGTAGCAGTAGAAGGTAAACCAAATGCCTACTACTGCTCAGAAGCTGAGTATAACAAAATGATGGAGAACCGCAAAAATAGAAATGATACATATTATTGTATTTATGATATTTTCGGCTATATGGTAACGAACACTGTATTAAATAAGGAAGTAAATGCTCTTGGCAAGATTTACGGATTTAAGCTGATATTAGAATATTTGCATGATAACCAAGAATACTTAACAATGATTGTTGGGAGAGAATACAATAGCGAATTTGCCAAGATTAAATATTTTTCAGCAATTTTAAAAAATAGTCTGGTTGATTATAGGGATTCAGATGATGAAATTCCACAGAGACAACAGGCTACAGTTAAGCATCATGTTGTAAGCAAGCAGATCAATGAAAATATCGGAGCTGAAAAAACTAAATACAAGAAGAAAAAGAAATCTCGTAGATGTATGGACGATATTTTGACGGAAGTTGGTGAGAAAGAATAGCAGATTTTGTAGCAGGAGTTAAAGACAAATATCCGTCAAAATTATTGAAAGGTCGCATGGAGACAGAAGGAAATGTAATCAGTTGTTTCTTTAAAGATATGTTGCTTTTGGATGACACGACATTCGAACAGCACGATTTCATTACAAAAGATGGACTTTTTTACTTTTCTATGCTTAAAAAATTACGTGAACAGGGCTTCTATTCTCTGGATGAAATCACGATTTTATCCAACCTGTCTGAGAACGCTATAAAAAAATACACTGACATGGGAGGATGGGATTCTATTCAGCATCAGATAGATATTATCAACACGCAGAATTTTGACGTGTATATTGACGTTCTGTATAGAGAAAACACTATGCTGAAGATGTATGATGATGGATTCAACCTGTTCAAAGAGATAGATATTGACGGTAAAAAGATTGTGCCAGTAACGCTCTTTAGGAGAATGACAGCTGAAGAAGTTACAGATTGGTATGATGCAAGACTTAGTACATATGGTACGGGATATTCCAGTAAGATTCTGGAAGAAGAAGAAATTGATTTTGATGATGATTTTATTGATTCTTGCGTAGATGGCGAAGAGAATGGAGTTCCTTTCGATGTAGCAGGAATTGATATTAACGGTGAAGAAATGAACTGTTTCCCATTTTTATCCAGACAGATAATGGGAATTCTTGAAGGAACACTCACTATGATGGGTGGATTCAGTAGCGCAGGTAAGTCAACGTGGTTTATCACCTTGCTTATGGCATTGCTGAATTACGATAGAAAAGTATTAATCATTTCAAACGAAGAAAAAGTAAAGAAATTTAAAGTCAAGTTTATGATCTGGCTTTTGGCAAAGCACAATCGTTATTTTAAGCTGACAAAGAAGAAGATGATGTCTGGGCAGATTGATGATGCAAGCCGAAGAGAACTTAAAGATGTGCAGCAGTTGTGGCGAGAACAGTATAAAGGTAGAGTAAAATTCTTACTTATCAATGATGCCGACATGACTGTTGTTAAGAAGAAGATCAGAGAACATGTACTTCGTTATGGATATGACACAGTGTTATACGACACTTTTAAAATCCAAGAAGGAGATTTTAAAGGCAATCGAACTGATTTATCTTTAGTTCATGATAGCCGAGAGTTAGATAAACTTGCAAAGAAATACAACATTATCATGCTGGCATCTGTGCAGTTAGCAGAGTATATGAGAGGAAGACTATTTCTTGATAGTTCTGTACTTTCAAACTCTAAGCAGATCAAAGAAGTGTTAGAGAATCTTTTCTTGATGAGAACTGTATATGATGAAGAACTTGATGAAAAGAGCAAATTCTATTGCCGTCCATTTAGACTAAAAAAAGTTAATGATAAATGGATCGAAGAGGAGTACCATCCTGACCGCACTGCGGTATGGAGAGCTTTATTCGTTGAGAAATGTCGAAGCGGTTCAAACTCATCGGATACAGGAGTTGGCTATTTACTTAAATTTGATGGTGACCACTGTATCTTTAGGGAAGTTGCTCAGGCAAGATTTAAACACGGAGAGATCAAATAATTAAAATGTGCGGTGTGATATATGTTAGACAATATAAAGAAAGAACTGTTGTCTAATCCTGAAAAGATAAGAGAAGTCTTGGAGCATTTTGATTATTGTCATGTAGTGATCAGAAACACATATATGTCATTTGGTCGAGATGAGGTTTCTTCAAAGAAGTCTATAGTAATCAATCTAAAGAATAACAAAGCATTGTTTGTACATGACTATGCCAGAGCAATCCAGAAAGATTTGTTCTCATATATTATGCAACAACGTGGAGTTGAATTTGCAGAGGTTTTAGGCGTTGTTAAAAATGTCTTAGGAATCACTGATTACTATGATTTCTTTGATAGACAAGGTATTTTTGGCGGATTTTATGAAAGGATTAGAAATCATAATATAGTTCGAATCCAAACTTATGATGAATCTATTTTAGATAAATACAATAATGTAGGGAATTTAAGGTTTCTTAGAGATAATATATCACTTGAGGCACAAAGAGCTTTTGGCATTCGGTTTGATACATCATCTCAAGGAATTGCAATTCCGATTAGAAATCAATTAGGACAACTAATTGGTGTGAAAGAACGATTTAACTGTGATGTTGCAGATGGTGAAATGAAATATTTTTACGATGTTCCGTGTCAAATGTCTCAGACATTATATGGATATTCTCAGAACTATCAGTATTTGGTAAATGGAACAATATTAATATTTGAGGCAGAAAAGTCTATTATGCAGTGTTTCACATACGGAATTAGAAATTGTGTCGCATTGGGTAGTGGGACGATCAGCAAGAAACAAGTACAGTTATTATTGGAATTAAATCCTAAAAAAGTAATATTTATGCATGATGTTGGCTATGATATTGAGAATATTATGAGGAACATCGACATGGTAAAAGGATATTCGAGGTTTGCTGAAATCGAGTTAGGTTATTGGGATTTCACTTTGAGCAAATATTCAAACAAAGTATCGCCGTCTGATATGGGAAAAGAAAAGTTAAATTACATATTAGAAAACGAAATAAAAATGATAGGGGATGAAGAAGTCGAAAAAGAAATATAACATTTTAAATGATTGCAGAGGACTTTTTGAAGATGAGGTATTTGATATCATCATGCAGGAGCGTGGTATTGATGATCCAGAACATTTTCTAAATCCTACGGAAGATGATTTACTTCCTCTTGATGATTTGAAAAATATTGATAAAGCATACGGACTTGTAATGAGTGCGGTAAATGAAGATAAACGCATTGCGGTACATTTTGATACAGATACTGATGGTATCACATCTGGTGCCATTATGACACGATATTTAAAAAACATAACAGAAAATCCAGTAGATGTATATATTAATCGTGGCAAGCAGCATGGATTAGCAAATCAGGACGTCGGTAAGTTTTATGGATATGATTTACTGATTATCGTTGATAGCTTAGATAAAGATGAGACTCAGTATAAGGATTTAAAAGAAACAGGAGTCGATGTGATTGTATTAGACCACCATGCCATCGATCCAAATATTCCTTATGATGATTATTGCACACTGGTTTCTTCTCAGAGAGAATATGAAAATCCACAGCTATCTGGTGCAGGTGTTGTCTGGAAGTTTTGCAAGTATATTGATGAGCAGAACAGTACAGGTTACGCAGATGATCTGGTCGATCTTGCAGGTGTAGGGCTGATCGCAGATATGATGGACATGAGAGTAATGGAGAATCGTTATATCGTATCTGAAGCTTTGAAAGAAATTAGAAATCCTGCGATTAAGAAGATTATTGGTGGGTTTGAATTCAACAGCACAGCAGTTGCTTTTAGTATTGCTCCGTTGGTTAATGCTGCAAACAGAATGGATCAGAATGAAGTTGCTTTACGTGCCTTCCTTGAAGATGACAATAAAAAATTGCGAGGGTACATCAAGCAGTTGAAGCAATGCAAGGAAGATCAGAATGAAGAGGTTGCACAGCTGATGCCAATGATTGCAGAGCAGTGTGAAGCTCAGAGCGATAAAAAGATGATCACGACTTTTATTGACACCGATTATGGTATTTCTGGATTAATTGGCAATAAGTTGCTTGAAAAATACCAGAAACCGATTCTTGTACTGAAGAAAAACGATGATACATACGCAGGATCTATGCGAGCAGTTGGTGTTAAAGACTTTAGACAGATGTGTAATGATAGTCAGTTGGCTGAAGCAAATGGACATGAACTTGCCAGTGGTATTGAAATTCCTAGAAAGAACTTTGCAGAGTTCACCTCTTATATAGAAGAAACTCTTCCAGACAAACCAGAAGACACAACAGTTGATGTTGATATTATGCTTGATATTTCAGACATTACAAGAAAAATGGTTGACACGATTAAGAAAATTGATCGTATTTCTGGGCATGGATTTAAGCCTGTAAAGGTTTATATAGAAGAGATTGATGACTATGACATTGGGCAGATGAGTGATTATAAGCACCTTGTCTTGAAGCCATGCAACAATGATAAATTGTGGATTATCAAATGGAACTATGACGGATCGTTTGAGGACATGGAAGATCACTCCATGATGAATGATGAATTTTGTGCAGTTACTACACTTGATTGCGGATTCTTTGGCAGAAAGTTTGTGCTGAAAGCAGTGTGTGATTCGCTTGAAGAGGTTGGATGATTATGGCAGGAAGAGAAGTATTTTGTTCAGTCTGCGGTTTATCATCCACTTTGGACGGACATTTTTGGAAAGAAAAGAAATTGTGCAATAGGCATCGTATGCAGTTAGAGCGACATGGGGAATTGTTAGACAAGGACATGGTAATCCCCAAAAAGAGACACAAGTGGACTACAGAAGAAGATGAAAAATTAGAAGAATTGTATAAACAAGGACTTTCGTTTGACGAGATTTGTAAACAAATGAAGTTATCGGTAGCAGCCATAGCAGCTCGAAGTCGCCATTTAAAACTTGGCGATAAGTATATGAGGTCTAATAATCCTAATTTTAAAGCACCATATCAGGACTATGATTGGTGCTATGAAAGATATGTTGTTAAAGGAATGACGCACCAAGAAATGGCAGATGAATGTGGAGCATCGTTAAGAGTTATTCAGAAATGGTGTTCTGAAGTTCATAAATTAAATGGCTGGACTTTTAAAAACAATAAGACGTTGACTGATAAGCAATATCAAATTATTTTATTTGGTACTTTAGGGGATGGACATATTGATAAAAGAGAGACACAACCTTTGTATATTGAATGTCATTCTATAGCAGAAAAAGATTATGTGTTTTGGAAATATGAAGAATTAAAAGATTTATGTAACTCTGAACCAAAGTATTATGAAGGTGGTTATAAAGATTTTGGTTCTGGTACAAAGTATTGGTGTAAACCACATTACAGATTTGAGACGAGAATTATTAATCAATTGAAGGAAATTCGAGACATGCCAAGAATTAATAAGATTTGGCAATTGAATGAATTTGGATTATCGCTTCATTGTTTAGATGATGGGAGTAGAGGTAAATCGGCATGGGAATTATGTTTAGCAGAATATACTCAGCAAGAAATTGATTTATACATCAAGCTGTGTAAAAAGAGATTTGGGTTATATGCCAAACAGCAGACCGATAAAAGATATGTAAGATTTAATTCAGATTCAAGCAGAATTCTTGATCAAATTATTTTGGATAACATTCCTAATTCACTGGACATTATCAAAAAGAAAATATTAGAAAATGATAAAATATCTAAACCTGTAAAATATATTTATGTTTTGATGCAGGGCGGAGAACAGATGAGTTTGTCTGCATATTGTAAATCACATGGTATTCCATATAAAAAGACAAGGAAATATGTTATTGAGCACAATATCTCTCGAATTCAAGAAGTTGATCTACTAAATAGATTAAAAGCTGGAGGATTAATGAATGCGGTATAACAATTATCATAAACACGATCATGTATCAAATATTTTTACTCCAGATACAAATACTAAGCAAGAAGAATATATTCTCAAAGCATTGGAGTATGGACATACAAGTTATTATAGTACGAATCATGCCAGCTTTGGAGACATCTTTGAAGCCAGAACATTGTGTAATAAGTATGGATTACGTTGTATTGCAGGCATCGAAGGATATATTGTCCCAGATGCCTCACAAAAAGACAAAAGAAATTATCATATTATAGTAATTCCTAAAACTGATGAAGCCAGAAAAAAGATGAATTATGTATCAAGTATGGCAAACATCAAAGGGTTTTATTATAAGCCAAGATTTTTTCTATCTGATTTACTAAGGCTTGATCCCAATGATGTTTATATTACAACTGCATGTGTAGCAGGATTATTACGAGATAAGGATTCAATTAATGAGATTTTTATGCCTCTATATAAGCATTTTAAAGAAAATGTAATGCTAGAAGTTCAGACTCATGATGATCCGTTGCAAATTGAAATCAACAAAAAGGCAATATATCTGTCTGATCAATATGGGTTAAGCTTAATTGCTGCAAATGATTCACACTATATTGACGAATCAGGCAAAGAAGAACGTCTGGAATTATTGCGAGGCAAACATATCAATTACGGCAGTGAAGACGATTTTATATTAGATTATCCTACTGCTGAAACAATGATTGAAAGATTCAAAAAGCAAGGTGTTTTAACAGATAGACAGATTTCAGATGCATTAAATAACACATTATTGTTTGATGAATGTGAAGAGATACAGCTCGATTATTCAATTAAAATGCCAACGATTTATCCTAACTTGACTCCCGAACAAAGAGTGAATCTTCTAAAAAAAGAAGTAAATAAACGGTTCAAAGAGATTCGTAAAGAAGAACATATTGAAGGAGAAGAGTTTAAAAAATATAAAGAAGGTATTCGATATGAAATGAAAATTATCGAGGATACCAATGATGAAATACATACGGCAGACTACTTTTTATTTAACGAAAAAAACGTGGATTTAGCAGTAAATAAATATGGTGGTGTATTAACTCGTGGTGGCAGAGGAAGTTGTGGTTCGTTCTATATAAATAGGATATTGGGAATGACGCAGCTAGATAGGTTTAAAATCAATCTTCCACTTTTCCCAGATAGATTTGCTTCTACCGCCAGATTGTTAGAAAATCGTTCATTGCCAGATATAGATTTTAATGTTAAGGAACAACAACCATTTGTTAGAGCTTCGAGAGAATTACTTGGGGAGCATGGTTGTTACCCAATGTATGCACCTGGAACAATGCAGATATCAGAAGCCTTTAGAAACGTATGTAGATCTAAAAATATGACATTTGATGAGTTTAATCATGTAGCAAAAAATCTTGATGAGTATCAGGATGATCCGAAATGGAAACCGATTATCGAAGAAGCGAATCGCTATGTTGGAACGATTATATCTGGTTCTGTGCATCCCTGTGCCCATATTTTAAGCAATGCTAATATACTGTATGAATATGGTGTTACTCGTCTAGGTGAAAACGTATGTGTCTTAATTACTTCATCTGAAGCAGATGAATATAAGGTACTTAAAAATGACTATTTAATTGTAAAAGTTTGGAAATTGATTGACGAAACATTTAAAGAAATTGGTATTCCAATAATTAAAGCTAATGATT